>Ga0265293_10003098_pt1 | contig 31618 bp, 18 predicted proteins | sample Munlanlewell138R_FD_192505 | JGI IMG/M metagenome (GOLD analysis project Ga0265293, IMG submission 192505) | Leachate microbial communities from a municipal landfill in Southern Ontario, Canada - Leachate well 138R | ecosystem: Engineered > Solid waste > Landfill > Unclassified | place: Canada... | reverse complement strand
CACCTAACAAATGACCAAATCCACCGACTTGTTCTAGTCTTTCTTGATCACTATACATTAAAACACTTCCTGTACCGCCAATAACTAAAATGACGTTGACATCTAAATCTTTTTTTACATCATATAATGCAATAAGCGCATCACTTTCTATACTAACTTCTGCGTTGTATTTATATCCTAATTCAGTTTCAAATTCTAACTTGTTCTTAATTTTAGAATAACCAGAAATGCCCATTTGAATATAGAGTTGATCATGTTTATCTATATCTTTAGTTAATGCATCTAAAACTTCAAATAAGTTTTTTTCTGCTTGTTCGTAATGAATATTAAAATTTGAAAATCCAGCTGTATATCTTGTGATTTCATGTCCTGTTATATCATATAAAACACCTAAAGTTTTAGTGCCACCACCATCGATACCAATGATGTATTTATTCATATTTAACAGGCACCTTTCCTTTTAACTCTAAATCGCCTTTTAAATATTTAAGTAAAACTTTAATAGAGTTAGGTGTATATTCATATAAACAAACATAATTTTTTATATCTTTTGCATAATATAAATCGTAAGGATTTCTCATAGATATGACATGTAATTCTTTATTTAATTCTGATACTTGATCAATAAGTTTAATTTGATCTTGATATACATTTGAATTATATGTTGTAATAATCACTTGTTGATACGATTTAGCTTTTTGAACTACATTTAAGATATCTTCTTGTGTTGGTGTGATCGGAAGCTTAATGACATCTAAGCTTTTAATCTCTTCTTCAATACCAGCAAAAATATCATAATGACCTAATCTTTCATCAGCAATCGTTGTCGCTTTAGGCATAATGCCTACAAATAAAGCTTTTTTCTTAAGTTTTAAAGGTTTCCCTTTCACAAGTGATGCTGCTTGCTCAACAATTTGATAACTAAAAGCTTTTGAGTCTTCATTTTCAACAATTTCTTTAATATCATTAAATGTTTTATTTAAATTGACTGGATGAACAAATAACTTTTTAAAATCAAGAATTCTTTGAACACGTTCATTAATTAATTCCTCTGAGATTTGATTTGATAACACTGCTTGCTTAATATATTCTAATGACTCTATTTGTAACTCTCTAGAGTGACAAATACAATATATATTAACACCAGCTTCTACTGCCATTAAACTTGCAGGTACAGTACCATAATGATCAGCGATTGCTTTCATCTGCATCCCATCAGTAACAATCAAACCTTCAAATCCAAATTTCCCTCTTAATAGATCGGTCATCACATCTTTTGATAAAGTTGTTGGAAGTCCATTTTTGGTTAATGCTGGAAAATCAATATGTGAACTCATCACAGCCATTAAACCTTCATCGATTGCTCTTTTAAATGGAACGAATTCAACTTTTTCTAGTCTATCTAATCCATAATCGACTTTAGGCATCCCTAGATGCGAGTCAACCACAGTATCACCATGACCAGGGAAATGCTTTCCTGTAGCGATTACATAATTTTGTAGACCTTTAACAAAAGCCGATCCATAATCACTTACCACTTCTGGTTGATCAGAAAAACTTCTAACGCCAATCACTGGGTTTTTAGGATTATTATTAACATCTAATACAGGTGCGAAATTCATATTAACACCTAATGCTCTTAACTCTTTTCCCATCTTATATGCAACTTTATAACATGCTTCTATATCTCCTGCTGCTGCAATCGTCATAGCTCCAGGATAAAAAGTTGCACCTTGTTGAATTCTAGTGACCATGCCACCTTCTTGATCGATACCAATAAATAAAGGTATACCAATTTCCTCATAAGCTAACTTTTGCAAATTTTGATTAAGTTCAAATAATTGCTTACCACTTTTAATATTTCTTGTGAATAAAATGACATTGCCTGCCTTATATTTTTTGATTAGCTCAATAGTATGATCATTTAAATCTTCACCATCAAAACCAAACATTAACAGTTGTCCAATTTTTTCTTCTAAAGTTAAATTGTTAACATTAAACTTATGTTTATTCATAGATATGAAACTTTCCTTTCATTTGTTTAAATGCTTTAGAATCATGATCAATTTTTTCTAAGATTTCATCTAAACTTAAACGTTTAGTACGCATAAAATCGTCTCCTGTAAGTAAATCAATCATTGGATTCATACCTTCTTTATATGGTGGTAAGAATTTAAATTCCGCATGCATCTCACTGATTAAATAAAGTAATGTATATCCTGTATTAACAGGTTTAAAAACCTTTTTATCAGTTATGTATAATTCAATACCTTCACAAAGTTCATCTTTATGTTTAGAAAATGTCGGTGTAAAATACATCGTTCTAAATTGAACTCCTGGTAAATTTTTCTCATTTAATTTTTTAATGACACTTTTACTCTTTAACCAAGGTGCGCCAACCACATGAAATGGGGTTGTTGTACCTCTACCTTCACTTACATTTGTACCTTCAAAATAACAAGTAGCTAAATAAGCATATGTTGAATCCATTTGAGCAATATTTGGACTAGGTAGTACCCATGGGTAATTCAATGCCTTATAATCGTTTTTTCGATCATAATCACTCATTTTAATCACTTCTAAGTCACAATCAATTTCATATAATTGATTAAACATCAAAGCTAATTCTCCTACAGTAAGTCCATATCTTTGCACAAGTGGATAATAACCGACAAAAGAGCGATATTTTAAATCTAAGATATTACCTTCTACTTCCATACCACCTACTGGATTTGGTCGATCAAAAACAATAAATTTTTTATTAAACTCTTTTGCTGCCATCATGGCATACGCCATCGTATAAATGAACGTATAAAATCTAGCTCCAACATCTTGGATATCAAAACATAAAACATCAATATCTTTTAACATATCATAACTAGGTTTTTTATCTTTACCATATAATGAATAAACCATACATCCAGTTTCTTCATCTACATAGTTTTCTAATCTAACACCAGCTTGAAGATCACCTCTGACACCATGTTCTGGTGCATAAAGTGATACTAATTTTGTTTTTTCTTTTAGTATATCAATGGTTGATCTAAACTTATGATCAACACCGGTTGGATTGGTAATAAGTCCAACTTTTTTGTTTTTAAATAGATGTAGATATTGATCAATATTTTCTATACCGACTTTAAACATCTTCTTTCACCAATCCTTCTATATATATAACAACTTTATTAGTAATTAACGCATTTAACAATACCGGAATAGATAATCCTCCGAAAACGAAGACTAATTGTGTTATTGGTGTCATTAACATCAAAAACGGAATGAGTGTTGTAAACACCAATAACACAGTCTTCACAAAGAACTTACCTGATAAATAAAACGCTAATTTAAACATTAAAATCATTTTAGCTTTAGGGACAACATACATCACCGTAAGTGTATATAAAGTGATGATGAAACAACTGACTAAAAATGCAAGTGTAATATAATAACCAATCATATAAAACCAATTAGCCCCTGCATTTAAATAATCAACATAATATGTTACATTTAAATACCCTAAAACTAAGACTAAAATTAAAACTAAACTAATACTAATCTTTTTTCCAAAGTCTTCAATGAAATATTGAAAATAACCTTTAAACAATTTTTCTTCATCTTTATTGATATATTGATGAAAAAGTTTATATCCAGCAGCCAAGCTTGGATAAATTGTGATAATCGCAAGACTTGTTATAATCATCAAAATATTCAACATGATGATTCTAATAATCCAGTCAGCTACCGTATTTACTTTTTGATAAAAAGTCTTTTCATATTTCATATAAACCTCTTCTTTTATCCTACAATACCTGTACGTTCAATCGATTCAACAAATTGTTTTTGTACAAATAAATACATAATTAATAATGGCAACATCATCAGTAATGCCGATACATTAGAAATAAGTGCTAAGAACACTGGGTTTGCCCATACATCTTGGCCGATTAAATCAAGTCCGCCTGTATAGAATAACGCAGCATACATATTTTCAGCAGCATTAATCAATCTCATTGTTAGTAACGGAAACTCTTGTGTACTGACTTCAAAAATCTTAACATAGTAAGCATCATTCCATTGCCAAACAAATGCGAATAAACCTACAGTAACTAATGCGCCTCTAGCATTTGGAAGCATAACACTCCAGAATGTTCTAAACACACCAGCACCATCAATCATCGCAGATTCTTCTAATTCTTTTGGAAGTCCTCTAAAGAAGCTTCTAAAGATATAAATGAAGATCCCACTTCTTATACCCATACCTAGTCCACTCATCAAATAGATAGAGCCTTCTTTACCAATTAAACCCAATCCTCTAAAATATAAATATTGTGATAATGATAATGCTTGAGGTGGAATAACGATCGTTAAGATAACTAAGATGAATAAGATGTTACTACCTTTAAATCTTAATCTTGAAAATGCATAACCAGCAAGTGCTGTTGATGCCATTTGTAAAACCATAGAAATTGCACTCAATTTAAATGAATTTACAACTGCTTTTTGATAATCCAACACGATAGCAGCAATCTTAATGTTCATGATGCTCCATTGTTCTGGAATCCATATAACCGCAGGATTGTTCACATCACTTGGAGCACGAAGTGCCATTAAGATTTGTTGTATGGTTGGAAATAAAATTACGAAACATAATCCGATTAAAAGCGTTGATCTAACAATCGTAAAACTTATTTCTTTCGCTTTTCTAGAACGCTTAGCATTCTTTTTAGGATCTTTAATATTTTCTACGACACCATGATAAGAGGCCTTTAATTGTTCAATAACGTTAGTTTTCATAATGAGACTCTCCTATCTTAAAGAATTTGGCAAATGCACCAAGTACAATTAAAATAAGAATGATGGTTGCTACATAAATCCACGCCATCGCTGAGGATACACCCCAATTTTGACTATTAAGCTCATCACTAATAATTGTTGATACGGATGATGTTAAGAAAGTATCTACAAGCGCATAAACCGTAACGGTAATGATATGTGGTGTAACATTTGGTAATGTTATTAACCAAAACATTTCATAAGACGTCGCACCTTCAATTTTAGCTGCTTCATATAAATGTTTAGGTATAGACTGTATACTAGCTAAAAATAGTAAGATTGGTACACCAGCAAGTGCTAAAATATCATAAATACGTTCAATTAATCCTACAATAAATGTAATTAAGAATGGTGCCATACCAGTTTGTAATAAATAAAATTCTAAATCGAAAATTCGATCAATACCTTGTTGTTCTAATATTGCATTAATCGCTTCACCGCCACCAACAGCTGAAACTACAGCAGCAGAGTTTAAGATAACTGGTACAAAGAAGATTGCTCTAACTAAGGCTCTACCTTTAAATTTCATATTTAACATAACTGCAATAAATAAACTAAATATGAGTAATACAGGTAAATTAATTAAAACATCCGTCGTTGTTGTAAGTAATTCAACTCTAAATGATGATGTTGATGTTACATGCGTATTAAACGCATATAAATAATTTTCTAGTCCAACAAACTCTTTAACAATTTCTCCAGCTTGAGGTGTTAAATCATAAAAACTATATCTTAAAGACTCGAAAAACGGTACTAAGAATAGAAATATGATGCCGGCTACCCAAGGTAATAAGAAGATAATTGCCCAAAATAATTTTTGTTGTTTATAAGTCATTTTAGGGAGTTTTGACAATGACACTTTATCAGCTGTCTTTTTTTGTGCGTCCATCTTATACCCCCTCTACAACATAGCTTAAGCTTGGTACAGTATAAGTTCCTACCGTAACATCTCTTAAGTTATAATTTATTAAAATTGATAATCCGTGTGAGTAAGTTACTCTATAGACATTATTATCAATAATTTCATGATTGATCAGTGTACCTTGATGTATACCAAGATTATCTAATTCTTCAATTTGTTCTGCAATCACATCAATCCAATTATTATAGTCAGTTGACATGTAATAATTGTATTCTGTATTAAGTAGTTCTCTTGAATCATCATGTGTAAGTGTGTATTTTAAATTTGCGCCTGATTCAATAAGTTTTAAGAATTGATATGCAGCACTTCTATCATTTGCTAAATTAATACTACTACTTGAATAATCTACATAACCTGATAACACAAGTTGTAATAATGGAATTTGTTCATCAATGATTGAATAAAGAGTTGTTTCTACAGGCATATCTGTAATATAACTTGCATGACTAAATGCGTAATATAATGGATCATTAAACATCATTTTTTGATCAACTGTATCTAGGAATCTTTGTTGTAATAAAATACTATCTTGTTGATAAATCATTAAGTTATCTGTATAATGTCCTGAAATCATTGAACCCATCAATGAAAATTCAATATTTTTAAACTCATAATCTTTATTAAATTTATTAAAGATTGGTTCATAAAATAAAGGGTTAATGACATAAGAATCGCCACTATGTTCAAATTGAGTTTCTGAATATGGTAGTCTAGATGGATAATGATAGTTAAACATCTGTGCATGACTACCTCTAATTCTACTTGCTGTATATCTAAATTGATCAAATGACTTATGATACTCTTTAGCAGTCATAATATTTAATGATTGATATAGATCTATACCTTGTGATTCTAAATAGCTTTCTAATGCTTCATAATCTTTTTTACCACCAAGCGTTTTTTCGAAATCAACACGATCATTTAATTCTTGTGATAAACCGCCATTAATCGCACCTTGGTATAAAACGTTCATATGTTTAACATCTTTTTCTAATAAGAGATCTACGATATCTTTAGCTTGATCAAATGTTGTCATTGATTCATTTGTATAATATGGAACACCTAAGAAAAATTCTTTTCTATCATAAGAACCAATAAATTCTGTTGTTAATACAGTATCACTTGTCGTATCATTTTTAGTTAGATTATAATGTTCAACCAAATAATCTTGATACGCTTTTGCAATACCAACATAACTATTATCATCACCTGTTAAGAATGTATATTCAACACTAAAATCTGAGTTAACAATCTCTTCAGTCCAAAGATCAACACCATATCTATTAAATCCTGAACCGATAACAACTGATTCAACTTCTCTTAATGAAAATGCTGTATAAACCTTATTATAAGAATCAATTCTTCCTGATACGTCCGCATTAATCCATGCCATCGTATCGCCTTCAGAAATTATTGCAGCAAATCCACCATTTTCTTTAACCATACCATAAACTGGCATACTTATTTTTTGTTGTTGTTCAGCCATTTTATATGGTAATAATGCTAAATCTTGGCCATATAAACGCTTATTATAAGCATTTTGGAAGTACTTACCGTTATTAAATTCCATGATTGCACCACTGCCATCAGGTAATACGATATAACCTTCTGTTTCTATATAACCTTCATTTTCTGTATCCTCTTTAACAGATATTGCTGTACCAAATAATGGATATAAAGTGATTTTTGCAAGCTTCACTTGATCTGTTTCTACGATTGAATTTCTTAAGATGGTTGTTCTTACACCATCTTCGGTTAGTTTAAGTTCAATAGCAATTTCAAATCGTACTTTTTCATATTGTTCAAAATATCCATAATTTTCATTTTCTTCAATAGCGCGTTCTCTCGTATAACCTAGTCCATCTTCTCCATAAAAAATTGCATATAATCTTCTTTTTACAAGATCACTCATATCTTCATAACTTTTAATTTCATAAAGTTCACGTTCTTCATCATAAGCTGTATATGCGATACGGTTTAGAATTGAAAAATCATCTCTAGCTTCTAATACATCTTTTGGAAGATACTTAGGAAAATATAGATAATCTATTTCTAAATCTACGATTTCATATTTGATTTGTACACCTTGATCGATATATTTAATCTCAAATGTACGCATACCTTCATCATTTTCTAAACTTGCTTCATGATATATACTTAATCCATAATTATTAATCGTCTTTAGTGATCCTGCTTGATTGAAATACTGAATTTCTAATGTTGATTTTTGTTTTTCAATTGCAGAATTTGTAATTGGTTTTTTTGGATCTTCTTCAATTGGATTTGATAAATAGACTTCATTATTTCTTAAATCAACAACTTTGAAATAAGACGTTGTCTCATCTAGATATAATTCGAAATCATCATTCGCAGCAACCAATCGATTGGTATTTGTTAATCCATTCGCATCCATAAAATCTTCACTACTATATGCTCTAAGATTTGTATCAACCATACTTGAGGCTTTCATATTAAAAGCGAATAGATATAAACTAGCAATAGCTAGAACTAAAACAATGATTATAATCTTTTTCATATGTCTCATATCATCACCTCTAATATCTAAGATTTAATTCTTCATAAATCGAAGCAATAAACTCGATAAATTGTTGAATCAAATCAAAGAACAACAAACCAAAAAACATCATGACTGCCATTGCAACCACAGTTAATATAAATGCGATAATGGTTTTTCCTAATCCGTATTGATGGATATTTAATATACCCATAAATAACATCCATGCTGTAAGTCCATATGCAATACCCATTAATAATTGATAAAATGCCATTTCTTCTAACGTTAAAAAGTTAGATAGAACAACACCAGGATAACCAATAATAATGAGTGGGAATAATGCATAACCCGTTACCATAACAATTTCTTTAAAATTACCTTTACCTTCCATTAATGTTGTTACTGACCAATTACCTACAGTAAATAAGCCTAATAACAAAATTACAGAAAAGATTTCTTGTAAACTATTTAGCATTAAAGGATTTCTCTCGTTAATCAAGAAAGCCTCATTTTGATATGTAAAAATTCTAAAAAATGCATACAAAGAGATGAAGATAAGCGCAACACTTATTTTTCCTTTTTTGTATCTTTTAAATTCATCAAATCCATCAAATGGATGTAACATCATATATTTTGGAAATTTAATGAAATCAAACCAAATACTTTTAAGTTTAGTCTTCATATAGTATGCTACCTCCCTTTTTGTATGTTGATCTGATCTTAAGTCCAATAAGAACACCAGAAATTAAAACTATACCTCCAACAATATATCCAAAATTAGATTTGATAATATCATTTCTATATTCTTTATACGCTCTTGAATAATAATAACGATCGTGACCTAAATTAAAGTATTCAATCGCTTTTTTATACTCACCTTCGCGTAAGTAAAATTTACCAATACCGTTATAAGCAACTTCATAATTGGTATTTAATACAAGGACTTCTTCCCATAATTCAGCTGCTTTTTCAAACTCACCTAATGTATGGTGCATAATCGCAGTATTTACCTTATCACCAAATTCAGTTAATTGATAGACGATGACAGTTCTAGATTTTCTATCTAAAACTAACAAATCATCGCCAAGATAAGCAAGTGCTACACCTTCAGTGAATTTATCCGATTGAGCACCTTCATCACCATTGATATATAAAAGATTACCTTCACTATCGTATGTGAACAATCTAGATCTCTTTTGATCTAAGACAGTAAATATACCATGATCTGTATACGCAATATCAACTAAACTACTTGGTCCATCAATAACATAATTATTCATACCTTCGATATAATGAATATCTCCCATCGGTGGATGATATCCATTTCTCTTAAGCACATCAACACCTTTAGGATTAATAAGCTGAATAATATTTTCAGCATTTTCTTCACTTGGTTTTGAAGTTGCATAAATAAAGTTCTTATCACTCATCACAACATTAGTATATTCTGTTGGAAGATAAAGTTGCAGTTGTGCAAGTTGTTCTTCAGTCATGATAGATCTTTGGAAAATCTCTAAAGGATTAAGTGATACTGGATTTACCCCAGTAAAACGATTAAAACTTCCATCACTATCAAGTTCAATAATACCTTCATACACGTTTCTTGCAACAACATACATTCTTTCTGAACCATCGACTGTAATTTTTCTAGGTTCAAAACTAATTTCATCAAATGTTGCGTCTTCAACTTCGTTAAAGACATCAACAACTTCGTAATCATGGTTTAATTTTACAACTCTATAATTACCACTATCTGCGATATAAATACCGCTTTCTTTAACTTCTACTCCATATGGAGATAAAAGTGTTAAATCACTAAAGTCTGTTACACCTTCATTAGATAGTTTTTCGATATACTCAGGTGTTAATGGAAATGTTGTGTGATCTGATTCACGTTTAAACTCATCGTTGATGATGATTAAAGCATTTAGACTTGAATCTATCATATAGATTTGATCATCATAGACAACGATATCCTCAGGTGATCCAAAATTTGTCCCAGCTGTATTTCCATTAAAATATGTCGCAAAGTTCATCCCAGGTGCTGAATGAATAACTTCTCCATAATATGAGTAGTTATAATTTACTGTCGAAAGCTGAATAGGTAAAGTGATTAACATAGAAAATATCATAAACAATTTCATATCGTCACACTCCTACTTCATGCCGGAATGACTGAACGTTTCAACAATTCGAGATTGTGAGAAGATAAAGAATGTTACAGGCACGATCATCATAATGAAAGAGACTGCAGCAATCGTACCGGCACGTTCAATCGTACCTTGCGCAATTTGTCTTAAAGCATAACTGACTGGTTTTAGTTCTTCACTGAAAATAAATGAACCTCCATCAGTTATCCATAATCTTTGGAATAATAATATAATAAGTGTTAGCCATGCTGGTTTAACAAGCGGCATAACGATTTGGAAGAAAATACGGTATTCACTCGCACCATCAATCTTCGCACTTTCAATCAGCTCATCTGGAATTTGTTCCATGAACTGTTTCATTAAATAAAGCCCTAAAGATGAAGCAATCGCTGGCAATATAATCGCAGCTGGATTATCAACTAAACCTAAACCAGAAATAATAATATAGTTAGGTGTTGCGGTTACTTGAGGTGCAAACATTAATGAATAAACAACAAGTGTAAAGATAATTGTTCTTCCTGGAAACTTATACTTAGCAAGTGGATAAGCTGCCATTGAAGCGATTAACACGTGTCCTAATGTACCTAAAACAGTAATTAAAATCGTGTTAAAGAAATATCTTGTAAATGGAATCCATGAATTACTCATAAGTTCCGATAAATCTCTAAAGTTATCAAATGTAATATTTCTTGGTAATAATCTTGGTGGGAATAAGAATAATTCATCTAATGGTTTAAATGCATTTGATGCAGTCATAATTAATGGGAATGCACTAAATACACCAAATAGCGCTAGAATAATAAATAATGCAATATCTCCACCCTTAGAACGGTTGATTCTTTTTTTCTTACGGTATTTTCTATTCTTTATTTGTTCAATTAAGTTTTGCATCGTTATTCACCAACCCTTCTCAAGATCGAGCGAACAATGATATTCGCGCTCATCATAATTAAGAATAATAGAGTTGCGATTGCAGATGCATACCCTAAATCAAATCGTGTAGAACCATAGTCAATTAAGTGGGTTACAATTGTATGCCCTGCATATTGAATAGACGGGAATCCGACAAGCTGCATGGATACTTCCGCTATGGCAAGTGATGTTGTAATTTGCATCACCGCACCAAATAATAATTGAGGTTTCATGGATGGCAATGTGATAAACCATAACTCTTGCCATCTATTTTTAATGCCGTCAATCGCACCCGCTTCATAAAGTGTTTTATCCACACTTTGAAGACCTGCAATAAATGCTAAGAATGAAACACCTAAACTTAGCCATAATTGTACTAAGATTATAATAAATAACATATAATCAGGATCTTTTAACCATAAGATTGGATTATCGATAAATCCTAAATTCATTAATATCGCATTTGCATAACCATGAACGTCACCAGAAAATATTAACAACCAAATCAAAAATGCATTCCCAGAAATAGATGGTGCATAAAAGATTAAAGTCATGAATGCTCTAAGTTTTGGTTTAAGCTCATTGATTAACCACGCAAAGACGAAGGCTAATAAATAACTTACAGGTCCTGTAACTACTGCTAAAATCAAAGTATTTTTTAGGGAGATAACAAATATATCATCTTCTAATAGTAATTTTGTATAATTGTCTAGTCCAATAAATCTTGGACTCTCTAATAAATTAAAATACGTAAAACTTATGCCTAAAGACATAAATACTGGAATAATGGTAAACGTCAAAAATAAGATAACATATGGAGCCATTAATACATAATTATGCTTATTCTTCTTCATTTCTTTCCATAAAAGTTGTCTTTTAACTTTCATGTCGATTTTTGATTGCATCGATTAATGCCTCCTTTCTAGTCTAAGTCGAATTCTCTTCGTTTTTTCTCTATCTCATCATTAATGGTTTGAACATAATCATAAATGGTTTCTCTAGGATTCGCAAACTCATCAATAACCAATCTAAAAGCGTTATCTAAATGTCTACCTGTCATGTATCCACCTGGTACTTCAGGTACACCTTGTACCCAAGCCCATTGGTCTTGAAGTTTTTGATATTCTTCAACAGTCCAAGGTAATTGTGATAAAGCATCAACATTTGCGGTTGGATATCTTGCTGCTGCACCTAAGATACCTTCCATTTCTCGTCCAAATTGAACTTGTACATCAGTACTTGTCCACCATTTTAAGTATTCCCAAGAAGCATCTTTTTTAGCTGATTGATCCATGATCATAGCACCTGTTGTTGTAGATACCGTTTCTCTTCTTACTTGTACTTGATCAAACTCATCAATATATTCTGTACCTGGAACAGAGGTGAAATCCCATTTTCCTCTAATCTCAGGAGCAAACACACTTAATGTATTATAAATATTGTAATATGTTACACCAATCGGCATTTGACCACTTCTAAATCTGTTGACAAAGTTTGCCTCTACAGGAAATGAATAATCCGTATAAAATTGTGTCCATGTTTCAAAGACTTCAGGTCCCAAACCTTCATTAAATCCACTTTCTTTATTACCATTGATGTAGAATTCTCCATCGTTTTGATAAAACATTGTTGAAAATATTGGATTTGCTGGAAGATTAATAACCGCACCTTGAGTAATCGGAACTGGTAAGTAGAACTCTAAGTTATGTTTTTGCAAGTCCGGAATCATTGCGATAACATCTCCCCATGTATTAGGAACTGTTAACCCTAATTCTTCAAATATATCTGTTCTATAAAATAACATTAAAAAGATTTGTTGTTCTGGTAATGCATAATAACCGCCTTCATGTTCAAAACCGACCATTGCACTATCCATGAATCTATCTTCTACTTCATCAAAATCATCAAATTGTGATAAATCATAAACTGCATTTCTCATCGCATAGTTAACAGGTATGTTATAGCCAACATTCATCGCAACATCTGGTCCTTCACCTGCTAGAGTTGCTGGAAGTAATACAGCTGCGTTTACTAATTTTAAATCAACTTGAATACCAAACTCAGGTGTAAATGATTCATCAATTAATTTTCTTAAAATATTCGCTTGATCTTTACCAACAGATAACCAAACTTCTATCGTTTCATTAATCTCACCAGTTTCAGTTTGACCAATTGATGCATAATCTGTTGTAAAACTTGCGATAAACGATCTGATACTAAAGATCATGCGTCTAAACCATGATGCTTTGTTTTGTGGTAATTTAGATTCTGAATCATGTATCACAAAATAATCGATTTCTAAAGGTTGTTCTGATAATAAAATCACTAAAGTTCCTAAAGATGAAATATTCGCACTGTAATTAGATAAGTTTTTATGAATTTCTCTTGGTTTTTTCACAAAATCTTCTAATTGTAGAATCACAGTATCTAAAATACCTGTTTTTTCACTCTTAGATCCAGAAATCTCAACAATTCTTTCACGTATGCTAGATAAATTGTCTAACTCCGTTTGCATACGACCAACTAAATCAGGCACACGTTTTTCTAACTCATAATCTCTATATGGATCTGGTTCAGGTCCTGTATAGACTAAGATTTCTCTATATAATTTGTTTAAATTATTAATTGAATTTTGTATTTGTGCAATGAGTGGACCATATTCACCTAACGATACTTCCATAGTAATCTCATGACTACCTTCTTCTAAGTAAAATAAATATGGTGTATCTTCTGTCCCAAGTGTTTGAATACGCCATTCACTAGAAAATGGAAACTGATAATTTTCCATTTCTTCAAATGGAATCTCGCCATCGATATAAATATTTCTTGAGACATTCATACCTGATGCGAGTTTTTGTTTAACACGCATGCTTATTTGATACAAGCCTGATGTTTCAACATCAAATGTCCAAGTCATCTTATCTCCAGATACTCTCCAGTTTGCTCCACCGATTGTATTTAACTTAACTAATGATGGATCACTTGGCATTGTTAGAGGACTTGTTCTATCATTTAATGGATATAGCGTTGGTGACGTTGTATAAGAAACATCTTCGGCTTGAACCATAATATTGTCACTATCTACAACTTCATATCCTTCAGATTGATACATTTCATAAACTTCTTCATAAGCTTTTCTTTCTTTAACTGAAACCAATTCAATCGTATCGATTAATAATGGTTCTCTTACAGATTCTAAAGTAATACTATTGATACCTTTTTCAAAATATAAGGCATATGGTTCATTTACATAGCCTATAGAATCTTTAACAAAATCACTAGTCCAAAAAGGCACTTCTGCTTGGCTAGGTCTAATATCATTGCCGTGAATATCTATTTTTACATCTCCATCACTTGCCCATAGACGATGAAACACAATATTATTTGCGCCATCAAAAGGCACCTCGTCATTGAGATATAATACTCTTTCTACTGAAGAGCTTTTTCCTTCATAAGGAAAATAATTAACTTTTAAATTATAAAACCCTTCTTGTTTAACATTCACATGCCAGGTTACTGATCCACTTTCAAGTGTCAATAATGGATTAGACACGCCTTCATACATATCTAGCACTTCTTGGTTTCCATCTATAGATGAATAATTAGAAGCTTGGATTGTAATGTTTTGATCAGCAGGAAAAACAGCCGGTTTAGAGGCTACATAATTAAAATAAGCTGACGCATCATAATCACCCATTTCTTGGGGTTCTTGTTTTGAAACAGGCTCCCTATTATAATCTAGATAGTTTTTTTGTGCTCTTACAACGATGCTATCTATAATTGCATACACAGTGATTACCAAAATTATTGATAATGTGATGATTAAAAATTTCTTCATTACAACCCACTCCTTTGAATAATCCCCCTTTTAACAAGGGGGATTGACTTCTAATTTTTATCAGTTTAAATATTCTTCTAATGCAGCTTCATAAATCGGTTTAATACGATCCATATTAGTTCTTGCTGTTCCTTCTCTAATACCAGAGTTTACATTAGATCTCCAACCGTTTTCGCCATAAGCACTAATACCAATAGCGTTAATTAATTCTAAATATACTTTATCGTAAATGTCTAAATAAGCATTAACATATAATTCATCATCAAATCTTGTAAGTAATGTAAGTTCAAATTCATCTTGTAATTCTTGTTCAGTCTTCCATAATTGAAGTTCATTCCAAACTTGGAATACTAATTCTTCTCTTTCAGGTGTCATACCACTTGCGATATTATAAATTGCAACACCAGAGATTGGTGATAAATATCCGCCAGTATAATCATCTGCAGATGGATAAGGCACATAACCTAGTTCGAATTCTAATCCACCCCATCTATTATCAGCATTAATAAACCATAAGCTACCTGGATGAAGTGCAACTTTACCAGTTTGCCATAATGGTGAACCAGCATCATATTGTCCACCTGGTTCAAATAAACCTTGTGACCATAAATCACTTAAGAATGTATATGTATCTAAAGCTGGTGTTTGAGCAAATGACACTCTACCAGTTGTTGCGTTAATCAAACTACCTCCATTTAAAGGTACCATTGATTCTGCGTAAGCACTTGGTACACCACCTATTGCATAATAATCTTCACCTAAAGCAGCAACTGCAGTTTGTACTTCAGTAGCCCATGCTTCAAATGTTGACCATGTCCATTCACCGTCTAAATAAAGTTGTGATGGATTATCAACACCTAATGTTGAAACTAAGTCAGCATTATAATATAGACCAACATCAACAGTTAAATTATTTGCGCCAAAACCATAGACTTTTTCTGCATATGTTCCAACAGCAACATAGTCTTCATGAATATTAGCACCATGAGTTGACATATATTTATCAACAGAAGCAATCGCGTTTCCATCTGCTAATTGTTGAATCCAGTCGCTTGTTGTCCAATAAATATCAGCTAGTGGATCACCTGCAACAGATGCATTAACAATTGCTGTAACTCTTGATGGACCCCATGCTGCACTTGCTGGATATGCTTTATAAACAACTTTAACGTTTAACGCTTCTTCAACAGCTCTTTGAGCTGCTTGTCTAGCTTGTTGTTCTGTACCACTGAAATCTGGATGGAATGGGTCTACTTCATAAGGAGCACCATGCATGATTACGATTTCTGTAAATTCTGGTTCAGTTGTGTCTTCTTGAACAACAACTTGTCTAGTTGCAACAACATCAATATCATTACTACCTGTTACAGTATAAGTTATTGTGTATGTTCCAGCAACACTTGTATCAACAGCACCAGATACTTGAATTTCAGATGTAATATCTCCATCAACTGTATCTGTAGCTGTAACACCTTCAAGTGGATCAAATACTGATCCAAACTCTATAGTCACATTAGATACACCAGAAAATGATGCAGTCGCATTAGGATCTGGATTAACAGTAACTTCTCTTGTTGCTGTTACTTCATTGCCATCACTACCAGTAACAGTATAAGTTAATGTATATGTCCCTGCACTATTTGTATTAACAGTACCAGAAACTTCAATTTCACTTGCAGCTATTGCACCATCAACAGAATCTGTTGCTGTCACACCTTCAAGTGGATCAAAATCTGATCCAAACTCAATCGTTACATCAACTACACCAGAAAACGATGCAGTATCATCTGGATCTACAGGATCAACAGGATCATCGCCGCCACAAGCAACGATTCCAAATGCTAAAGCTAATATTAGTAAAATACTAAATACTTTTTTCATTTCATAACCTCTCTTTTCATTATTATGATTTTTTTGTTTTTGTAAACACTATTTCACATGTTAATTATACTATTTTTTCTCTGTCTTTTATAGGCTAAAGGTTCATATTTTCAAATATGAAAAATAATTTTCAAAGCGTTTACATAACATCTAAATTAAGCCTTTGATAGACAAAGCGCCCGACATAAATTATCGGGCACTTTTCTATATAGATTATTTATCTAATTTTGTTTGAATCTTATGCTTATCTTCTTCTTCTGAAAAAGAATATACCAGCAACACCAAGTACTAAGCTAAATGTTACAAAGATTGCGCTTGTACCAGTAATTGCAGATCCACAACCAGTTTCTGGTTCTGGAAGTGAAGCATCGATTAATGCTTGAATTTGTGCTTCAGTGATAACTTCTGCATCGATTAATGCTTGAACGTCTTCTTCTGAAAGAACATTAGCTTCAATTAATGTAATAATTTGTGCATCAGTGATTGCATCAGCATCGATTAATGCTTGAACGTCAGCTGCAGATAATGTATTATCTTCAATTAACGCTTCAACATCAGCTTCTGTAAGCATTGCTGCTTTAACTTCTACATCAAATGATTGAACATCAGTATGTCCTGCAACGTCTTCAACAGTTACTTCAACTGTATAAGTACCAGGAGTATTAACATCTAATCCACCATTAATTGATACATATTTAACTAAATCATCTTGAGCATCTGTGAAGTCATAAGCGACAACGTTAGCTAAGATTGCAGCATTTGCACTTGTATATTGACCTGCATAGATTGAATAATTGTCATTAACAACCATTAAAATTGGAGCTGTCATATCATCTACAGTTAGTGTGTAGCTAGTTTCTGTAACGATATCATAACTAAAATCATCAGTTCCTGGTTCAAAAGTAACTGGATCACCATAATCCAAGTCTCTAATATGAGTTCCAGCTGATCCATGAGCAGTGACAATAAATTCACCTTCTGCAAGTGTCATAGCAGCTTGCCATGCAGCAAATGTATTAGCATCTCCAACAATTGTACCTGTAGATGTTGTGTAATTCCAGTTATATCTATCATATGCTTCTACAACGATACCACCAGAAACTTTAACTAATTGTGAACCATAACCTGATCCAATACCTCTGAAAAGTTCTTCATCTGTAAATACCATAGTTGATGTATGAAGATTTACAGCTACATCTACGTTAACATCTAAATCTTTATCTAGAGGATAATCTACACCATCAACTGTAACAACAGTAGGAATACCTGCAAAGAATACATTATGAGTAAATGTTAAGTCAATTTGATATTCACCTGGGAATGGGTTGTAAGGATTTAAAGCTTCTGGATAAGATACTTCAATATCAGAAGTCTTGTCATTACCATAACCATCATCAGCAGTAATACCTTCTAATAAATCAGCATAAACACTTTGATTAATAAATCTATCTTCAACACCAACATATTTTGGAGGCATAACACCAATAACGATATCAGCTGTTACATTTGTAACGTCTGCTTCTGGAGTTGTAGCTGTCCAAGTTGCAGTGTAACCAGCACCAAATTCACTTGAGTCAATCACAGTAACTGGAGCACTTGCAGTATATTCATTTTCAACTTCATCATAAGTGAAATCAATTGTTTCTAAATCAGTACCATCACGAGAAATAGTAACTGAATAGTCTAATTTTTCTGTAGCAGAGATAATTTTACCTTCTGTATCAAACATATTCAACCATGAAGCTGAAATTGTTGGATCTAAATCAAAATCGCCATTGTAATCAACAACAATATTAACACCTGGAGTTACTGCATCATCATCTAATGCAGTTATACCATCAAATAGAGCAGGTTGTGGTGTGTAAATAAATTCTGCATTTGCCATAGTTTCATCAATCATGAATCCTGGCATATCAGTAATATATTTAGTTGTTGCTTTGTTTGTGTTATCTCTATCGGTTGTACCATAAGAAACTACAGTCCAACCAGCAGGAATAACTACTGAATCAGGGTTACCATCAAATAAAACGCCATCACCGTTGATGATTGTTGACCAATCTTCAACTGGAGCAGTTGCTGTATCAACATCTGCATTTGTCCATTTTAGGTATCCTAATGGTTCAATAACATAACCATCAGTATCTGTTTCATCTAAAGCCATTCTAATATGAGTTAATAATGTGTTTGGTGTATCAACTGCAGGATCTTCTGCTGCATCATATGCAGTAATTTCTGCTTCAGTTGCTAAACGCCAATCAGCATCGCCTGTTGGATTATCATCTGTAATATAGAATGTAGAAATATGATCTTCAAACATTTGTAGTTGTCCTAGTTCATCAAAATAAGTATATTTTCTATGAACAACTGATGTTAAATCTGTTCTTGCATTAGCAGTTTCTAAGATAACTGTTTGTGCTGTATCATTAATGATTAAACTAGCGAATGCATTCCATGATAATACGCCCATTTCTGCAGATGATATGTAACCATCACTATCATCATCTTCGAAATCTTTAGCATATCTAGCTGCACCTTTTACGAAATGGTATCTATGACCAGCATATTCCATTGTCCAATGTGAAGAACCAACTTTTGTATTTAAACATTCGTTAGTTGCTTCCAAACAAGCTACATTGTCGTATGGATACAAATCAACTAACTCATCAGCTGCATATGAGCTATTTCCAGCTATTAATGCAAATGATGCAAATCCTAGTAATAAAAATACTACTATTTTTTTCATTTATTTTCCTCCTAATTTATTTTAAACTTTCATAAACATTTTATATCGTTATGAAAACGCTGTCAATCAAGTCAAGGTATTTCCCTTTATAAACCGAGATTTTTGCATATCTTGAATATTTTTTTCAAGTTTAGTGAATAGTACCAGGTAAATATGAATAAAATGTTCTAGATGTTTCAACATCATTAACATTAACAGTTATTGTATAACTTACTGTCATTGCACGATCTGGCATTTCAATAATTCTTCCTGTATTATCTAAAAATTCTGGATTATTTGATGTGAATGTAATCTCTGCATCAGAGTACATGCTTGCTACTTTATATTCAATATCTGCAAATTTTTCATATAAAGGAATAAGCCCTGCATTTCTTAATGTGTTTGGACAATCTTTACCACTAAAATCATTATGATATTTCATATTTTCTCTAGGTAGATTATATTTAGTCAGTAATTCTGCAGTAAGTTTGGCTGTTCTTTGCCAAATTCTATAAACATCTGCATCATCATTAACACCCATTTCAATACCTATACCATTTCTATTGCCACCACCAATATGTTCATTTTCATATTTATCTATCCATGTTGTTCCAGCTAAAGTGCCTCCATCCCCAGCATGATAACCTCTTTCAGTTTCAGGTAGATGTTGATATAGATATTTATCATCCATTGTAAAATGCCATGATGCCAATAATTCTGTGCCGTTTTGTGCAGCATTCCATAAGTAGTTTGCATGAGCTAATGCACCAGAACCTGATGAAGTATTCGCGGTATCATGAATAACTACCCAATAAACATTATATGGATTATATTGAGTGACACCACTTGGATGTGGATCCATTGGTTCTCCTGGTCTGATTCCAGCGCTTACTGGAACCATCTTTGATTTGTTGGCTTCTAAATCTCCAAAATAGTAACGTGAAACACTTTCATATTTAAAATCATTATAGTTATATCCATTACCATATGCTATCCATGAGTGAGGCGTTGTATAGTTTACTTGATTCATCGTAAGCATATCTAACAAATCATTATCATCTAATGAAGCGAAGAATTCTACTTTAAATTCTGTCTCAACTGTTGGATCTGATACTAATTTAGCTTTAAATGTAACTAATCCTGGTGCATGTGAAGTGACTACACCTTCTTGATTAATAGTCGCAATCGCTATGTCACTTGATTCAAATGTAACATCTTCGTCTTTAATCGCAAATGGGAACACTTCTGCATTAAGTGAGAATACATCACCAACAAGTAATGTGTTTGTTACAACAGATGGTGATAGTTCAATACCAGGTGTAGTTGTAATCATAACATTAACTTTTGCATTTACTGTAAAGTCAGTACCTAACAATAAAGTAACAGTTGCAGAACCACTTCTTACTAGATCAAGCGTACCATTAGAATAAACTCTTAATATATCAGAATCAGAAGTAATATATTTGATACTTGATGCAGTTGATCCTATAGGCAATGCTTCATAGCCTAATAGATGTGTTTCACCCATAACAGCTTCAAGCTCTGTATATTCAGGAACAATCATCACTGGTACTAATGGATTATATTTTGCTTCACTAACAATTTTTGTAGGATCAGCATAAAATCCTCTTAAATCATGAGTCGTGATATTTTCAAAATCAGCATAAACTGGAGTTTCTTCTCCCCAATAATTTAATGTGAAATCGACACGATGATCCACATTAGCTTTTGCTGCTAAAGTATTATAATTAGAAACTTGATTAAATCTAACATAATCTTCAATATCAATTGCTGATATAGTTTCAATATCTATACCAACACTAACTTCTGATATTATATTTCTTTCAATGTGAACTTTTGTTTCACTATCATAATTATCAACAGCTGCAACTATGATTGCAGTATCAGCAGTTGTGATTGTATTTTTATAAATGTTAATCAATCCACTTAAATAGTTTCCAACAACAATCGCATGACCACTTAAGTTAGTAAAGGTATTTTCTTTTATTTCTAAATTAGAAACACCATCTAAATGCATAAATGCTGTGGTTGCTACGACATCTTCTACTATGTTTGAATGAAATACAAATCCATCAATGTTTCCTGTATTAGTAATTGATACATCACCTGAAAAACTTAAATTTTTAATTGTGATATCATTTGCATTAACAATTATGTCTCCATTAATTTGTGCATCAGTTAAACCTTCAATCGTAACATGAGCAACATCAATAGTAAAAGGGGGTTCGTAGGTTCCAGCAAACACATAGATGATTGCGCCTTCTTCAGCAACATCTATCGCTTCTTGAATGGTCGTAAATAAATCAACACCATATTCAAAGTTAACGCCTACGTATTCAACTGTATCATTAGCTACTTTAGTTTCATCAACGACTAAATAATTAACGATTTCAATTTCAAATGTTGCAGTAATTGAAGCATCAAAATCAGATACTGCAGTAACAACTACATTACCTGTTTGAAGCGCAGTTAATACACCATCTGTACTAATCGTAGCTATACTTTCATCGCTTGATGACCAGGTAACATATTCATAAGCATCATCTGGACCAACTTCTGCATTTAATGATGTTGTTGTGTTAACATTGACAGTATTTTGTCCTGTAATGATAATCGTTTCAGCATCGTTATAAACTCTAACAGTGACCATTTCTTTTACTGTTTCATCATAACTTGAGATAACTTCGATAGTTGTCATCCCATTACTTAATCCAGTAATAACGCCTGATGCTGAGACACTAGCAATCGTATCATCTTCAACTTCAAAATGAACATCATCATTAGATGTATATGGAATGGTTTCTGTTTTACCTATCCATAGTTCATAACTATCTTTTGTAACTTCAAGCTCAATAATCTTTCTAACAGTTACAGTAACCTCTTCAAAAAGACTATCATCAACTGTTGATGTGATTGTAACAACAGCTTCACCATCAGAAATAGCTAAAATTTGCCCTTCATCATCTACAGTTAAGATATTATCATCGCTTGATTCAAAGATAACATCTTCGTTTGATGTATAAGTGATTTGTTCAGATTCGCCTACCATGAGTGTTATTTCTGTTTGTTCAACTGATAGTGTCACTGATTTTTCTACAGTCACTTCAATATCTACAGAAATACTTTCATCTTTTGTAGATGTTACAGTAATAGTTGCTGTGCCATCACTTTTAGCTTCAATCAAACCTGAATCACTTACTGTAACAATCTCTTCATTACTAGATTGAAATTCAATAAGATCATCGTTTGAATCAAACTCGATTTGATATGTATCGCCTTCTTCTAGTGTTACTGATAAATCGTCAATAGATAATGTTATATCTTCTTGACACGCAAATAACACGAAAGCGGAAATCAACACGAGTATCCCTAAAAAACTTTTTTTAATCATGTGTATTTTCCTCCCTATATTTATAAATCATATGTGCAATTTTACTTCTATATCCAATGATTTGATTGAGTGATCTTTGTGGATGCACTGCATTTGAAAGCATCACAAAACCAATACCATTTTTCCTATCAATAAACATGTTACATCCTGTAAATCCTGTATGTAATATGGTTTGTTCAAAGTCTGATAAATCACCTGAAGAACTACCTTCTGTCGGTTTATCCCAACCTAATGCTCTTTTAAGTATGTTACCGTTTAAAGAAGGTTTTTCTTCTCTAAGTTCAAATAACATATTTGTGGTTTTCTGATTTAATACAAACTTATCTTCTAAAATTGCTTTCATAAAAATGGTTAAATCTTTGACTGTGGAAAATAATCCAGCATGCCCCGCTTCACCTAATGCAAATGCTTTTTCATCATGGACTTTTCCTGTAAGAAGACCTTGATATACATCATCATCTCTTAGTTCTGTAGGTACAGCTCTTAAAACATCTGGTTTATATGATGTATCATACATACCTAGTGGCTTAAATATGAGTTCTTGGCCATTATCGTTTAAAGATTTTCCAGTGATTTTTTCTATGATTAATCCTAATAGAATAAATCCGATATCAGAATAGATGATATGCGATCCTTTTTTTTCTTTTAGTTCCACATATTTAATCTTTGAAATGACATCTTCTTTATCTTTTAAAGTGTTTGCTCTTGGAATATCTGCTGGAAGTCCTGATGTATGGGTTAACAAATCATAGATGTTAATCTCATCATGTTTAAACCAATCTATAACCTCTGATACTTTTGTTTTTAGTGTAAGTTTATTTTCTTCTATGAGTTTCATGATGATCGTTGTTGTTGAAACAACTTTTGTTAAAGATGCGACATCATAAATCTCATCACCGCTCAATTTAACTTTTTTAGGCATAATTTGTTTATAACCTACAAAATCAGTCACTGGCAAAGCGTCTTTATAAACTAAACCAAAGTGTGCCCCAGGAAAGTGTTTTTGTAAAACACCTTCCTCAAGCATTTTTTTTATATCATTTAAAATCATTTTTATACACAACCTTTTTTGATTGTTTGGTTACTGATTTATTACAATTCATTTTTTTCTTCTGATAAAGAATATACCTGCAACACCCAGCACTAAACTAAATGTAACAAAAATTGCACTTGTACCATTAAGTGTAGACCAACAACCAGTTTCTGGTTCAGGCTCTTCAATGACTACACATTCTCCATTGACGCTTTCATATCCTTCTTGACATGTCAAATTAACAACTTCAAACGTCATTGTGCTTATAGGACTTTCATTTTGATTTATGCCAATCGCTTTAAAGGTTAGTGTATATGTTCCAATTTCATCAAAGACTAAGTCATTATTATATAATGTCCATTGCCCATCATTTATTTTGTAATAAATATCGTCATCAGATGAAAGACTTAAGGTTACACTATCTTCATATCTGTTTCCAGACACAAGTGTTCCTGAAAAATCAAGTGCCGGTTCATCAACTGGATTTACGATATTTAGCGTGATTGATTCTACTGCACTTTCGTTTAAATCTGTACCAACTGCTTTGTAGCTGATGACATAGTTTCCAAATTCATTGATAACTAAATCATTTGCGTATAAAGTCCATGCACCATCATTAATCTTATAATAAACATCATAATCAGATGTAAAACTAATAGTTGCACTACTTTCGTAAATATCTGTAGATACTAACTTACCAGTGATATCAAATGTTGGATTAACTAAAGGATCAATTGTTTTTACAACATCACTTTCCCAAGGGAATGATGGATATTCTGTCCAATAATATTCTTGAATTCTTTCTAGTGATTGAACGACATTGCTATTTGGACTATTTAAAGTTTTATATGAAAACCAAGAACTACCAATAATACTATCATATTGTGATATATATCTTAATTGTTCAGTCATTTCATTTGGATCTGTCCATGTGTTTTCTGCATATCTATAAAATCCTTGACCAATAATTAAATCTACACCTGCTTGTTCAGTTAACTCTGCCCACCAATCGACTAAATCTGCGAATGGCGCTGAACCATGATCAAACTCCCAATATAATTGAGGCATGATGTAATCTAACCAACCTTCTAAAACCCATTTTCTAGTATCTGCATATTGTGCATAATAACTTTGCATAGTTCCAGTACTTGTATTTGAACCAAATTCTCCACCTGATTGCCAAATACCAAATGGGCTTATACCAAATTTAACATTAGCATCATGGTTTGTATTCCAATTTGTGATAACACTTGAAAGGCTTTCTATAAGCATATCCACATTTCTTCTACGCCAATCATCTTTTGTCTCATTAGTTAATTTACTACGATTATAGGTCGCATCATCTTGAATATCATCTGTTCCACCATAACTATAGAAGTAATCATCAAAATGAATACCATCTACATCATACTTGCTCATTAACTCAGAGATCACATTAGTAATATAAGCTCTAACGCGTGGTTCACCAGGATTTAGAATTAATTTGCCTTGTTTATCTTGAATAACTAATTCTGGATTTTGTTTCGCAAAATTTTCATCGTGAAGTAGATTAAGTTGAGTTTGTTTATCTGCAGTTCCTGTTGATACACGATAAGGATTTAACCAAGCATGAACTTCTATACCTCTATGATGAGCTTCATCCAAGATAAATTGGAATATATCCCATCCTGGATCAATACCTTCAGCTCCCATGATGTATCTGCTCCATGGTGCATACTCACTATCATAGAAAGCATCATTCATCGGTCTTGTTTGAAAGAACATCACATTAAAATTAAGCGCTTCTAATCTGTCTAATATTGAAATAATCTCATTCTTATAACTTGTTTCACTATAATGCATACCAATATCAATATTACTTACGGTTGCGACCCAAACAGCTCTAACTTCTGCTTCTTTTTCTACATATTCCGTAGGTAGTTCAATTGGAGTATTTGTTTGATAATAATTAACGTAATCTCCATCTCTAATCACAAAGCGATTATTTTCACTTGGTGGTATAGAAAGACGAATTCTTTCACTTAATAATTCTGTTTCATTAAGTGCTCCATCTCTTGCGTAATAATCTAATGTATAAGTAGCATTTAAAACCAACCAAATCGTATCTTCATAAAGTGCCCAATCGGACCATGAGTTTCCGTTATGTAAACGATAGAAAATTTCATCAGTTCCATTTTCTGCACTTAAATCTACGGATGTTTCTTCTAAATAATATAAACCTTCTTTTTCACCAGTAATTGTGATTATTGGATCAGTCGGAGGTGTTTGATCAATTGTGATTTGTTTTACAATCTCTTTTTGCAATCCATCTTCATTTCTCACTGTGATGACATAATCACCTTCTTGATCAAGTGTAAATGGTGTTGTATATGTTTGCCAATTGCCATCATCTATTTTATATGAAATGATTGGCGCATCACCATTTATTGTAATTTCAGCACTTTGATAAAAAGGATCATTTCCAATGCCATCAATTGAGATAGTTGGATCTGGATATGATTGAACGACAATATCAAATATTCTAGAGACTAATTCAGATTCAACATTTTCGCTATTGATTGTTTTCGTTTGAATACGATATTTTCCTGCAGTGCTTAATGTAATAGGTTCTGTGTATAATTGCCACTCACCTAAATTAATAACATACCATATGGGTTGCTCTGATGCACTTATTGTAACTACAGAACCTTCAACATAATTAGTTCCTACCATATCTCCTGTAATAGAGACCGTAGGTATATCGTTATTTATTTTTTGAATATCAAGATCAAAAGCTTGTATTAAACTTTCTTCGTTACTTACATTAACAGCTTTATAATATACTGTGTGTTCACCTTCTTCACTAATCACAAATGGTTCTGTATAAGATTGCCAAATGCCATCTCCCATATGATAGAAAAGATCATGTGTAGAATTTAAGGTTACCGTCACATTACTTGTATATATAGAACCGTCCAATGTGCCACTTAAGCTATGTGTTGGTGAATCAACATTACTTGATTCCCACACATTTAGTGGTGTTGTTGTCCATTGATTGTTTCTTACTTGTGCCATACTTGTTGTGTTTAAATATGATGAACTATATAACATAGACCCCTTAATTTCCGGGTGTTTTTGGTTATATCTGATTTGTTCATAAAATTCCATGAGTGGATATTCATTATATCTATAAATACCATGTCCAATTATTAAATCAACACCAGTACCTCTAACGGCTTCTGCCCACCAATCAACAACATCCGCATATGGTGCCATACTATGTTCAAAATTCCAATAGATTTGTGGGTTCACATAATGAATCCAGCCTTCATCAATCCATTTTTTAGTGTCCGCATATTGTCCATAATAACTTTGAGCACTCCCTGGAGCTACATCCGCACCATCAGGTGCTCCAACCTTCCATAATCCAATCGGAGATACTCCGAATCTAACATCTGTTCCTTCTGCTAAATTGTGTGCATCAATTTCAGATTTAACACCTGAAATTGCATTATTAACACTTCTTCTTCTAAAATCACCTAAAGTTTCCCCTGGTAATTTATAGGTATTATATGTTTCTGTATCTGATGTAAGGCCTGCATATGGATAAAAATAGTCATCGAAATGTATGCCATCAATATCGTATAAATCCATAATTTCTGAAACTACATTTTTGATGTAGTTAACAACTTCTGGTTCACCTGGATTTAAAATATATTTACCATCATTATCTTGTACAGCTAAATTAGGATTTAATCTAGCAAAATTTGTTGGATGCAAACTTGATAACGTTTCTGATGCACTTGTTGTAACTCGATATGGATTCATCCATGCATGAAATTCAATACCTCTTGAATGTGCCTCAGATACCAAATACTCCATAACATCCCAACCTGGATCTGCACCTTCGCTACCAGCTAGATATCTAGAAAACGGTGCATAAGCACTTTGATAAAACGCATCATTTCTCGGTCTAACTTGAAATAAGATTGCGTTCATATGATTAGCTTCAATATTATCTAATATTGCATCATATGCAGCTTTATATTGTGTCTCACTCGTGTGTTGTGCGATATTAATGTTATAAACAGTTGCAGTCCATACACCTCTAAACTCACTTGTTTTTTCAACATAGTTTTCTGGTGTCAAGACCGGACCAACACCAGGTGAATAATGATATACAGTATCGCCATTAATCACTAGTGGTTCTAATGGCCCATCTGCAAATGTATGTATATTCATACCTACAGAAAATATTGCAAGTATGATGAAAATGCTTGTTAGTATTTTTTTCATTCAACTTCTCCTTTAGTCATAAGCGACCTTAATTTATTCATGCCTTCTTCTGTTTTGCCTTCATCGATGAAGGTATGGAATGTAAAGAAAACATGGCCCTTAACTTCATCATATTGTGAAACATATTTTAATTGATTGACAACTTCATATGGATTTTCAAACTCACCTTCGTTACCTAATCTGTAAGCTCCATGTCCAATATATAAATCAACATCTGTACCTTTGACTGTATCAACCCAAAAATCTGCGATATCTGCAAACGGCGCAATCTCATGTCCTAATTCCCAATAAATTTGAGGAACGATATAATCAACATACCCTTTTTTTACCCAGGTATAGCTATCTGCATATTCATTGTTATAACTTTGACTACATCTAGGATCTGTATTTGATCCGTGATGTTCATTTGTTTTGTTTCTCCAAATGCCAAATGGAGAAACACCAAATCTAAGCTTTGGATTTATGTTTTTAAGTTCTTCATGAACATTTTTAATAACATCAGTTACTTGTTGTCTTCTAAAATCATCAAGATTTACCGATTTATCTTCTCTTTGTTCAAACTCTTTGATATCATTATCCCCATCAATTAATCCACCATATGGATAAAAATAATCATCAAAATGTATTCCATCGATATCATAGTTTGTTGCTAGTTCTTTAATTGTTTCTAAAATAAAATCTTTAACTTCCTGTCTTGCAGGATTTAAGATCAGTTGTCCTCTATGATCAGTAACTACTAAATCTTTATGTTTTTTTGCAAAGTTTAAATCATCACATGCTTCTAAATACTCATCTTTTAATAACTCTGATTTCATAGAAACACGATATGGATTCATCCATGCATGAAACTCAATGTGATTTTCTCTTGCAAGTTCAATAACCCATTTTAAAACATCGAAAGGTGGTTGTTCTCCTTCTTTACCTGTAAGATATCTACTATAAGGATTTAACTTTGATTCATAAAACGCATCATTTGTCGTTCTAACTTGGAAAAAGATTGCGTTAATGTTATATTTTTTACATGTTTCAAATATTTGATGTACTTTTTCTTTGTAAGTTTTAATATCTTTAGTTGTTGGCATATCAATGTTTAATACATTAGATACCCATAATGCTTTAAATGGTTTGTCATTATAAACATCTGGAATAATCACTTGATTTTTTGTGTTGTAATGAAAAATAGGTTGTTCTTTTTGTTTGTATTTAAATAATTTCATGAATATCTCCCTTTATAAAATATGCGAGTGCCTTTTCATTCATAAGTTTAAATGTGTGAAACGCTTGATCAATTTCTCTAATGTTATACATTAAAGGATGTGATTTAATCGCAAGCGATGCTTTATTTAAATCTTTTTCATAAATAGCGTCTGCTAATAATTGTTCAAATGCTTTTAAATGTTGCAGTAAGCCCTTTACTTGATTTGGTAATCTTGAAATATGTACAGGCATTGGCCCATCTTTAGTAATTCTTGCGGTCACTTCAATAGCTGCCCCTTCTTCAATGTCCATGATATGCCCATTATTGATTGTGTTAATCACTTGATAATCTCTTTTATCAAGAATTATAGAAGAAATCAAATCAATTGCTTTTTTAAAGTCTTCCATATACTTATGCTCTAACATATCTTTAGTGCATAATTCATTTTGTTGATCTTGATAAACAGTCATCAATTTATCTTGATCTCTCAAATCTTGTTGGCATACTGAATGCTTATTTTTATAATTATCCATAAAGATTTGATGAACATCCTCATAATAATAAACTTTCTTTAAATCAATCGATGGAAACACACCTAAATCATCAAGAAATGTCGAAGACCAGAAACAAGCATTTTCTTCACTACCCACTTCATCTAACAATTCTTTTAAACGATCCTTTTGATTTTGAAATACATTTGTCATAAAGCTCATAGGACTTAATCCCGCTGCACATACAACAAGCTTATTGGGTTTTGTTCCTAAAGCTTTAGCAAAACATTGATTCATATCACTAGGAATATTAGATATACCTAGATACTTATCAGTTTCTGCATATCTAAAAACCGCTTCACTAATGATTCCCATTGGTTGTGATAAGTTAATTAACCACGCCTGTTCACAAAATTCATTCATATGCTCAATGAGTTGATATATTTTAGGTACAATTCTTAGAGCTTTAAAACTACTTTTCATCCCAAATAAATCATCAGCAAGCATATTATGCTCATATAAAATCTTTTCTTCTGCTAAGTCATGATCATCTTTTTCTAACCCCAAGATAGAAAATACAAAGTGTGCATCTTTGAGTGCGAATTTATAATCATCAGTTGCGTAAACTTTAGTATCTAATTTATGTTTTTTCAAAAGACGGTTAGAAAAACCTTCAATATTATTCATTTGATCTTTTTTATCTTCATCATCTAAAAGCCAGATTTCAGAAGTTTTAAACTCTTTAGATTTACTAATTAAGTTTTGGATGAATAACGGTACATAAACTGATGCACCACCAACGATCACTAGTTTTAATTGTTGATCCATGTTTTTATCCAACTTTCATTTATTTTAAATACCTTAGTAATTATAATTAACTTGCCCTAACACTTTAAATGCTTTAGCTCCTGTAGCGCTTTTAACATTTGATGGTTTATGATTTAGTGTTTGATTTGCCAATATAATAAAAGCTAACGCTTCTTTATACTGACTGCTATATCCAAAGTTTTCTAATGTATAAACCTTTGTGTTAGGCATCTTTTTAGCAATTTCATCTTTTATAAAATTATTTAAAGCGCCACCACCACATAAAATTAATTCATCAACATTTTGTTTAATTAATTCTTTGTAACTATCTACGATCGTATCCACAGTTATCATTGATATCGTATGGATTATATCTTCAGCTTTTTCATCTTTGTACATTTTTAAATACTCACTAATATAAAAAGCTCCAAATGCTTCTCTTCCTGTTGATTTAGGGTAATCCATTTGAAAATAAGGATGCGCGATTAAAGATTCATAAAGCTTAGGTATAAGTTTTCCACGACTAGCAATTAATCCATCTTCATCATAAGCTTTGTTAAATAGTGCCTCACATGCTTCATTGATCATCATATTGCCAGGACCACTATCAAATGCAATGACATCATCAA
>Ga0265293_10003097_pt1 | contig 31627 bp, 35 predicted proteins | sample Munlanlewell138R_FD_192505 | JGI IMG/M metagenome (GOLD analysis project Ga0265293, IMG submission 192505) | Leachate microbial communities from a municipal landfill in Southern Ontario, Canada - Leachate well 138R | ecosystem: Engineered > Solid waste > Landfill > Unclassified | place: Canada... | reverse complement strand
TCCCGCACCGCATTGAGAAGGTCGATCACCTTTTCATCTATCATAGGATCCCCTCATCCGTCTTCTCCGAAAGCATGCTTGATCACTCCTACATTATCGCCGTCTATTCCGACAACGTCAAACCGGACCCTTCTATTGAGGCAACGATTCGCCTTGCGATAGACCTGCGCAGAGCGTATGATGTGAATTTTTTCTTCGAATCGATCGCCTCCAGGGATGTCCCGAAGTTGCATTCTTTCCGTCCCTTCACCTCTATGAAAACCAGGCAATCCTTATCTTCGGCAATTATATCGATCTCTCCGAAAGGGCTTCTATAATTTTTGGACACGATCTTGTAGCCCTGTTTCTTGAGGGCGCCCGCAGCCCGGTCCTCCCCTTCCCTTCCTGTCAGTCTTTTGTCACTCACAAAATTCCCTGACACCCCTGAAGGTCCTTCGATGGATCGGTGTGATGCCAAAACGCCTTATAGCCTCCCGGTGTTCGGGCGTCGGGTATCCTCTATTATTTTTGAAATTGTACGGGGGATAGACCCTGTCGTATTCGTCCATGGCCCGGTCACGAATCACTTTTGCCACGATCGAGGCGCTCGCCATGAAAAAACATTTCAGGTCGCCGCGGACCACCGGCCGGGCTTTCGGGTAACTCGTGAGTCCCCGGTTGCCGTCGACCAGCAGCACATCGGGGTCGACCCCTGCGGCCAGGAAGGCGCGTTCCATGGAAAGGATGGTGGCATTGAGAATGTTCAGCCTGTCGATCTCCTCATGGGTTGCCATGCCGATGCCAACGGCCAAGGCATTTTCCATGATCCATGAAAAAAGACCGACTCGCTCCCGTTCGGTCAGAAGCTTCGAGTCGGTCACTCCATTCTTCGTTTCCGGCACTTTTTCCCAGATCACACAGGACGACACTACCGGGCCTGCGAGGGGGCCCCGTCCTGCCTCATCTATGCCGCCCACCAGGCCTGTAAGCCGGCAGATCATATGTATCTTTAATTCCTTTTTTCTTTCAGTTTTGCCGCTTTTCCTCTCAGATTCCTCAGGTAATACAGCTTTGAACGCCTGATCTTGCTCTTCGAGACCCTTTCTATGCGATCGATAAGCGGTGAATGGACAGGAAAGGTCTTTTCAACACCCACACCATACGATACTTTCCGTACGGTGAATGAGGCGCGGGTGTTGCCGCCTCTTTTACGGATAACGACGCCTTCAAACATCTGGATCCTTTCCTTTTCCCCTTCAAAGATCCGTGTATAGACTTTTACATTATCGCCAATACCCACCTCTGGAAGGTCGAGCCTCATGTATTCTTTTTCTAGCATGTCGACCATCTCATTCATGGTTCCCTCCTCTTTGGCTAAAGATTCTATCCAGTATAATACCCAATGCAACGCGCAGGGGAAGATGATTGTAATCGCCGGCGCCGCCGATGGGTTCAAGCATTCTGTCGCATCTTTCTACGACCTCCTCCGCTAAGCCCCAGCCGGTCCCAAAAAGTACAAGCGCCGACTGCTGCCCTTTCCGGATGAAATCGTAGAAATCACCGCAGGACATCATTTTTCCTTCCCGCATCCGGGAAGAAGTACCGACGATGAACGGCTTTCGATCAGCACCGTAATCACCGATCATCGTATCGATATCCTGTCTGATCCTCACTTTCTCGAGGGCCTGCCCGCGTTTCGGGTTATATGCGGCCCCATAACCGTGAATCCAGTGACGGATCAATTTTTCCGCAATCTCCCGCTGCCTCGCGAGAGGTGACACAATATAGCACAGGTCTATACCAAAAGTCATGCAAGTTCTTGCCATATCATGTATTTCCAAATTCGTGAGGCTCGTTGCCACGACATCCCCGCGTTTATCATAAACGGGGTAATGGATAACCCCTATGCTGACATTATTCAGGGATCTCCTCCATTATCTCGCGCATGAAGCGCCTGTCTTCCTCGCTCATATGAAATCCCTCGAGAAGATCGGAACGTTTTAGGAGAGTCTTGCGGATCGCTTCCTTTCGCCTCCATCTGCGTATCTCTTCATGGTTGCCAGAAAGCAGCACCGCAGGAACGGATGAACCCATGAATGTTTCCGGCCTCGTATACTGGGGATATTCCAGGAGCGGCTCCTTGAACGTCTCCGAATGGATCGATTCGTCATTGCCGAGAACGCCCGGAACAAAGCGAGAAACGGCATCGATGACGACAAGGGCCGGGAATTCGCCTCCCGATGTAACGTAATCACCGACAGACAACTCTTCATCGACATGATCGAGGACCCGTTCGTCCACCCCTTCGTATCTTCCACAGACGAGGCAGATATGCGCCGACCGGGCAAAGCGCTCGGCCGTGAAATGGTCAAACCTGCGCCCCTGGGGCGTAAGAAGCACCACTTTTACCCTGCCGCCTTTTTCCTTGACATGCTCTACGGCCCTGCAGATCGGCTCGACCTTCATTACCATCCCGGGGCCTCCGCCGTATGGCGTGTCGTCACACGACCGGTGGGGATCGTCCGCAAAATCCCGTATGTTTATGATGTCGAAATCGATAAGGCCCCTGTCAGCGGCCTTGCCAAGTATACTCTCCTTCAGCGGTGACGCAAAAATTCCGGGAAATAATGTGAGGATGGAAAACTTCATACAAGTCCTTCTATATTGACCTCTACCGTACCATTCTCAATATCAATGGCACCGATAAACCCTTCCACCATAGGGATCATATATTCGCATTCGCCTTTCACAACAAGAATGTCATTGGCACCCGTATGCAGAACCGACTGCACCTTTCCGAGCGGCGCGCCATCAACATTTATTACATCGAGCCCGATCAGCCGGTACTCGTAATATTCATCATCATCTAATGGCCGGAGGTCTTCCTCCCTGACAAAAAGTTCTTTGGTCACCAGGAAAGAGACCTCCTCAATTACTGCAAGCCCACGAAATGAGAGATAAAAAAAATTCTTCCTGTATTTTGCCCCTTCAGGCTTCAACTCTATATATTCATCGCCTCTAAGGGCAAACAACGAGGCGTGGTCAAAAAAATCCTCCTTCGCCTCGTTGTAATAGTAAAACTTCACCTCACCCTTAAGGCCGCTTGTCGACACCACGCGGCCGACGGGGATAAATTTCATTATTCGATGATCTCGAGGACCGCTCTCTTCTTGACCTTCGTCGAGGCCGCGCTCAATATCGTCCTCATGGCCCGAGCAGTTCTGCCCTGTTTCCCGATGACTTTCCCAAGGTCGTCTTTGGAAACATTCAACTCGATAACCGATGTTTTTTCCCCTTCAATCTCGGAGACCCTTACAGAATCAGGATTATCAACTAATGCCTTCGCAATATACTCGATCAACTCTTTCAACATGAATCCACCTCCGTAGGTTTTAAGAAAGCTCCTTCAGTACCCCCTCTCTCTTGAACAGACTTTCAACGGTCCTCGTGGGCCTTACGCCTTTTTCATACCACGTCTTGATCTTCTCCTTGTCGAGGCTGATCTCCGCCGGGTTCTTCAACGGATCGTAATAGCCGACCTTATCGATGAACCTCCCGTCCCTGGGGGAACGCTCATCCGCCACGACAATGCGGTAAAATGGTTTCTTCTTGGCACCAAACCTCGACAATCTGAATTTTACAGCCAAAATCCCACCTCCTTATTTCATAAAAAGTTGTCTTTGGAGGCCCTTGGCGCCTCCCTTCGTAAACTTCTTCAGCAATTTTTTTGTTTCCATATATTTTTTGAGAAGATCGTTGACATCCTGTACCTGGGTCCCGCTCCCTTTCGATATGCGCAGCCGACGGCTGCCGTCGATAATGTTGGGCTTCGCCCGTTCCTTCGATGTCATGGAATTGATGATCGCCTCTGTCTTCCTGATGTCCTTTTCCGCTTCGGCAAAGTTGATGGCGCCTTTCAATTTGTTCATTCCCGGGATCATGCCGATAATTGATTCCAATGAACCCATCTTTTTCATCTGGCGTATCTGATCGCGAAAATCTTCCAGGGTAAATTCGTCCTTGCGAAATTTACGTTCGAGTTCCCTGGCCTGTTTTTCGTCATAGATGTCCTGCGCTTTCTCGACAAGCGAAACCACGTCTCCCATGCCGAGTATGCGAGAGGCAAGTCTATCGGGAAAAAATGGCTCGAGGGCGTCTAATTTCTCACCGACACCGATAAATTTTATCGGTTTGCCGGTCACAGCCTTTATGGATATGGCCGCACCACCGCGCGTATCGCCATCCAGCTTCGTCAGGATAATGCCGTCGATGCCAAGCTTTTCGTTAAAGACAGTGGCTATACTCACCGCATCCTGACCGGTCATCGCATCGAGGACCAGGAGTGTTTCCTTCGGATTAAGCGCTTTCTTCTGCTCGACAAGTTCATTGACCATATTGTCATCTATATGCAGACGCCCTGCAGTATCGATGATTATCGTGTCATAGCCATTGCGCATGGCGTATATTTTCGCTTCCTTGCAGATCGTTATCGGGTCTTTTACGACATCCATCGTGAATGCCTCGACATTGATCTGCTTTCCCAGCTTGACGAGCTGGTCTATAGCCGCCGGCCGGTATATATCGGAGGGCACCAGCAGGGGTTTACGCCCCATTTTTCGGATATGGATCGCGAGTTTCGCCGAAGTTGTCGTCTTGCCGGAGCCCTGCAATCCGATCAGCATGACCGGCACCGGCGGGGCCGCGGCTACATCGAGCGGTTTATTGGCGCTCCCGAGGACCTCGCAAAGCTCATCGTAGACGATCTTGATGAACTGCTGCCCGGGCGTAATGCTCGTAAGCACATCTTCGCCCATGGCCTTTTCCTTGACCTTCTCAAGGAAATCCTTCGTGACCTTGAAATTGACATCGGCTTCCAGAAGCGCTACCCTGACTTCACGCAGCGTGTCTTTGATGTTGCTTTCTGTAAGCTTGCCGTATCCCCGGACCTTCTTGAAGGTCGATTCAAATCTTTCCTGTAATTTATCAAACATACGTAAGGATACATTTTAATGGAATTAACCCGGATAGTCAATGTTAATTAAGGGTTACCCATCAGTGATTACAATGTTTTACATATCATGGACAGATAGTCCCGGTATGATTTAGCCCATTTGGGATACAGTGTTGCTGTTATTTTCGTGCCTTAAAACTATGATGTCTGACCCGCTTATGTCATCTTAATGAAAATGCAAGGTATTCTTCCGGGTTCTGACGTATCGCCTTTTCAATGCTGTGGCCGTCTATCCCGATTTCCCCAAGCCTTTTCGCCGCCCCGGTGATGGTCATGGAGCCACCGCACAGCCTCCCGGTATCGTCTCTTGGTGCATCGGTGCCGCCTCCCGTCAGTGACCCCCGCACCATGTCGGAGACCAGTATGATCCGGGATGGGTCTTTTGTCTTGAATATAAATTCAATGAGCCTGTCAGACAAATGATGCGGGTCCGCGATCACCTCGATATAAATGCGTGGGTCCATGAGGGCAAAACCGGCAATTCCCGGTTCCCGGTGATGAAATGGGCGCATTGCATTGAAAATATGTGTAATGCCGCGCGCTCCTGCATTACATCCGGCTTCCGCCTCACTATATGTCGCGTTGGAATGGCCCATGCTGACGATAATGCCCCTGTCGGACAAAGATCTGATCAATGCAGGCGATCCGTCAAGCTCGGGCGCCAAAGTTATGATCCTGATGATATCCTCGAACCCGTCAACGAGCCTCGTGTAATTATCCATCGTCGGCGGAAGAAATGATCCTTTATCGAGGGCGCCTGACATTGCAGGATTCAAAAAAGGACCCTCGACGTGGACCCCGAGAATTTCCGCAGCCTGCCTGCTCCCGGTCAATGATGCATTTTTGCGCTGGTACTCCATCGCCTCTTTCACTGTCATCATATGACGCCTCATAGTGCCGATCGATGAGGCATAAACAGCCGGCAATATGGCGTCGACACCCGATGAGGCATATAGCCTCGCCATCGCGATGATATCATCCGGGTCGGAACTTCTTGTGTCGTGGAACCCAAAACCGTGCGTATGAATATCGGTTACCCGCATTGAGTGCATCTTCCCGTAACTATCGGCATCGACAGATTATAACAGGTTTTCCGCGAAAAAAGTACCAGGCTTTCGGCAATGAACGTTCCAAGTTTTGTTGATTTTTTCCGCAAAGGAGATTATTGTTTGATTTCCACAACCGAAAAGGGAACCGAAGGCCCCGGTCAGTCCTATGAGATCAAAGATCTTCATTATTCTCGGTATTGCCGCGTTCATTCCGCTCGGCGCAATGGCCGGCACAGCAGACAGGTTCACCCGGTGCTCACTGATAGAGGATGACACTGCACGGCTGAAATGTTACGACGATGTCTCAGGCAGACCGGCCAAGGCACCAGGTACGGACACATCTTCCGGTTCCCTTGCGGCAACAGCAATTCCCGAAAAGGCCCCTCGAGAGGCCGTCAAACCCCCGGATGGGACTTATCCCACGGGCGCGTCGGTTCTCGCCAGGCAATGGGACCTGGATGAGGCAAACCGGGCGAGAAAGTTTGTGATCAAACCTTATCGTTCGAACTATATCCTGCCGGTCGCATATAACAACTCCCCGAACACGGACTCCAGCCTCGATCTCGATCCCGATGCGAAACCCCAGCACACCGAAGCGAAGTTTCAGATCAGTTTTAAGGTAAAATTATGGGAAGATATTTTCGGCCGCGATATGGACCTCTGGTTCGGATATACGCAGCTCGCGTTCTGGCAGGTCTATAACACCGCGTTCTCGTCGCCTTTCCGGGAAACGAACTACGAACCCGAACTGCTCTTGAATTTCCGCACGGATTACGACCTTTTCGGCCTCAGAGGAAAAATGATCAACATCGGGTTAAATCATCAGTCGAATGGCAGGTCTGGACCTTTGTCCCGCAGCTGGAACAGGGTCGTGGCAAATTTCGGTTTCGAGCGGGACCAGTTCAATGTGCTTCTTCGAACATGGTACAGGATACCGGAGAACAAAAGGGATGACGATAACCCCGACATAGAAAAATACTCAGGTTACGGGGAACTATGGGGACACTATTTCTGGAAAAAGCAGAGGTTCGGCATGATGGTCCGGAACAACCTCCGCTCGGACAACAAGGGCGCCATCCAGTTGGAATGGGCCTTCCCGCTGATCGAACACATCAGTGCCTATCTCCAGTACTTCAACGGCTACGGCGAAAGCCTCATCGATTACAACAAGTGCGTCAATCGCTTCAGCATAGGGTTCTTGCTGACGGATTGGTATTAACGGCCGTGGTTTCAATTTTCAAGATGACAAATATTATTATATAACAGAGGCTGCAATGACTACACATATAACGCTCGGGAAATGGACGGAAGACGATCTTGATCTCCTCCTTGCCGCTGCCTCGCAGCTTTCCGATGTGGGGGAGCGCATCCAGTACATTTCTGGAAAATTCCTGGAGATCCCCTACCAGGAATCGACACTCGTAGGAAATTGCGAAACCGACGAGGAATTTGTCGTTAATTTTTCGGGAATAGACTGTTTTACATTTCTTGATTATGTCGAGGCACTTCGCCAATCCTTCTCGTTCGGGGAATTCCTCGAAAGACTCAAGAAGATACGGTACAAAAAAGGTATCGTTTCATATCCGACACGCAATCATTTCTTCACGGATTGGCGAGAATACAACGGAGGGTCCATAAAGGACATTACGGGGGAGGTCGGCAGGGAAAAAACCCATACGTGTATGAAATCCCTCAACCTCAGGTCCGACGGGACGCTTTTTCTTCCCGGCATCCCTGTCGAGCCCAGGTCGATCGATTACATCCCGACCACGTCACTCGACGATCACATACTCGATGCCCTGAATGCCGGCGATTATATAGGGATCTATACGGAAACAGACGGTCTTGACGTTTCGCATGTCGGAATAGCGATACGGCATGATGACGGTTTATACCTGCGGCATGCGTCGTCGGCGCCATCATGCCGTAAAGTTACCGACAGGTTGTTAATGAGTTACATGAAAGAAAAACCCGGCATCGTAGTGTTACGACCCCGGCCATTCCACTTCGATATCTTCTGCGGCACTCTATAGCGTAATAATTTTATCAAAGGGTCCGCGTCCGATGACCGGACCCTTTTATTTAAGGTTTTATAGTTTTGTTACGTTGGCTGCCTGAAGACCCTTAGGACCTTTGACGACGTCAAAATTGACTTCCTGGCCTTCCGCAAGGGTTTTGAAACCGGAGTCCTGGATCGCTGAATAGTGAACGAAAACGTCCACACCGTCATCCTGAGTTATGAAACCGAAACCTTTGGACTCATTAAACCACTTCACAGTTCCTTTTGCCATCTTACTAAAGTCCTCCTTAAAATAATTTTGAAGATTACGGAACTGCGTCGTGGATGTTAATGTACAAAATCACTTCATCACTACTGACAGCGACTTCCGAAACTTCGTTTGTCAGTATCCCATAGTATCAAAAACCTGTCAATGAAATTTATGAAAAAACTTTAATAAAAATTAAAGTCCCTGAAAGATAAGGCGAAAACACGTCACGATGCGTTTTTATCGAGTAAAACGATTTCCTTTTTCAGATACAATAAAAGCGCCAACCCGGGCAATGCGGCTATCACCGTGAACAGAAAAAAAACGGCCCATCCGACATAGGTCACGATGTACCCCGACGTGGGAGATATCACGACACGTCCCAGAACGGCAAGCGACGACAGGAGGGCAAACTGGGTTGCCGTGAACCGTTTATTGCACAGCGCCATGACAAAAGCCACAAAGGCAGTCGAGCCCATTCCCCCGGTAATATTTTCAAAAGCGACCGCCACAACAGCCGCCGTATAACTCTTTCCGATAATTGCGAGCACCATAAAAGACAGGTTCGATACTGTCTGCAGAATGCCGAACCACCACAGAGAACGGAAAAGGCCCATTTTGACCATCAGGGCCCCGCCAAAAAGAGCCCCGACGATCGTTGCGACTATCCCTATCAGTTTATTGATGATCGCCAGTTCGCTCAGTGTAAAATGAACCCCGCGGATAAGGAAGGCCGTTGTCAGGGCTCCGGCATATGCATCCCCAAGTTTATACAGAATAATGAAAAGCAGTATTATGATCGCCGATCTGCGCGAAAAAAAATCTTTTAACGGCCCCCAGACTGCCTCCCGCATACTCCGGGGCGGAACGATCTTGCCATCCGGTTCATGCCCCGCCAGGGAACCGAGCATGCCAGGGATCATGAGGCAGGCCATAAAAAGATATGTCTTCTGCCACCCTATCCTGTCGGCCATCATGAGGGCCAGGGCACCCGCAACGAGAAAGGCTATCCTGTAACCAAATATAAAAACGGCGACACCGGTGCCCCTCTCGGTTGCCGGCAGGACATCCGTGCGATAGGCGTCGACGACGATATCCTGTGATGCCGAAAAAAATGCGACGCAAAGGGCTATGGTGCCGAGGGCAAGAGGCATTTTCGCCGGGGATGTCAGGGCCATGGCGGCAATACCGGCGAGGAGAAAGACCTGAGTACACACGATCCAACCCCTTCGTCTTCCCAAAAATGGCGGAACGAACCTGTCCATGAAAGGTGACCAGAAAAATTTCAATGTGTAGGGGAGGCCAACGATGGAAAAAATACCGATCATCTTTATGTCAATACCTGCAGTGGTCAGCCATGCCTGAAGCGTGCCTGAAGTCAAAGGCAATGGCAGGCCGGATGCAAAACCAAGAACGACCATGATGATCATGCGATAGCTGGCAAAGGCCTGCACGTAGGGCGAGTTCTTTATTTTCGTCAATACTCCGGCATTTGTAGTGACGGTATGCATAAAACCCTTTTCCTCTGTTTAATTTCGGGCAGGACTCACCGGGTGACCGTTCAAGGTCACGTGCTCAAAGCCCTAATGTATCGCTTATCCCAAGCATTGCCGCGATGGACAATTCGGCAAATTCGTTGAGCGGAATGCCGATGAGTTCGCATTCCATGATCACGTCGCGGTTCACCGAGGCTGCAAAAGCCTTCTCCTTCATACGCTTGACAACGGACTTCGTTTTTACGCTGGCAAGTTTCTTGTCCGGATACACGAGCGTCGTCGCTATAATAAGCCCCGTGATCGTCTCACCGGCTGCGAGCGCATGATGAAAACGGGTACTCCTTTTTTTGCCTGCAGTTGTTTCGTTGTGCATTGCCACAGCATCGATAATCTCGGGATCGACGCCCCTCTCCGCTAATATTTTCTGAGCCTCGAGCCCGTGGCGGGCAAGATCGGCATCGGTCACTTCAATGTCGATGTCATGAAGAAGCCCCGCCATCGCCCATTTATCTTCGTCTTCTCCCAGTCTTCGCGCGAGGGCCCGCATTACCGCCTCCGCTGCATAGCAATGGTTAAGCATGCGATCATTCGCAACATATTGCTTCAGCAATTTTTCAGCATCATCCCGCGTCATTTCCATCTCCTCCCGAAATTACCGTCCCTTTTCCAGAAGCTCGATGAGAAGGCGGTTGGGTATGAGGAAAAAAGATATCTTGGTCACACCCTCGCAGGTACGGCTTAAATTTTCGTCATATGCCGGACACTGGGCCGGCGAAGAGACCATTTTAAAACCTTTTTTCTCCAGTTCCTGTGAAGCCTTTTCTATGTCATCCACTTCGAAACATAAGTGATGCAGGCCCCCTCCGGTCTTCTTCAGGAAACCCGCAATAGCCGACCTCTCACCGATCGGCTCGAGGACCTCGAGGAATACATCGTCTTTCTCGCCGATCGGGACAAACGAAGCGTTGACGTTATTGTTGTAGTCGGGCACGGGGCTGGTCAATGCGCCAAAACCGATCGCCTTCAGCGTTTCCGCGAACTCGTCGATCTTTGCAACGACAAAACCGATGTGGTTGAGCTTCAATTGTCCTTCCCTTTAGCGTTAATATTACCCGACACGAACAATGATTGCCACAGGAAAATATACGGGACCGGAAAGTACGATCCACATTCCTATTACCCGGCCGCGGCCGGACACCTCGCACGCGACGAGGCCGTTTTTCACTAAACACTTTGACCGGTACGAAGCAAGGCGGCAGTGCGACGGTTCTGTCACGGGGCCCTCATTGACGCGTCGGCATACAGACCCCTGCCGAATTTCCGCCATCGAAAATTTATTGTTTTTTAACGTAGAATGCGACAGTGTCCTTTTTTGCCTGAAGGAGACGTTCGGCCTCTTCCGAGTCGGTCACGCTCAGAATGACCCTGTCGAATGGTTTGATGTGAGCAAGCTTGTCGAGGTCGACATCTATTATAATGGCCAACCGGGCATAGCCGCCTATTGTCCTCTCCACGCAGTTTATGATGGGTAAACCATCGGGCGGCACCTGGATCGTTCCGGGCAGGATCCCCTCCGATATAATGCTCTGTTCAGCCTCATCCCTGAACTGAATTGCGGGGCCCTCGAGGCGAATTCCTGTCCTGTTCAGGCGTGCGGAAGCTTTGAAAAAAAGCGCTTCATTCCGGTTAGACAGGAACTTTACGGACAGGGGACTAAAATAATCGGCTTCGGGCCCGGGAAGCACCCTTATAATGTGGGGTTCGCCCATAGAAGGTATCCGTTCATCCGGGACGCTTATATGCCCCACGGGATCGTATACTTCACGCAATTCAAGCACGTCCCCCTTCATGAGAGGCCGGCCCTGATATCCCCCGAACCTGCATTCGAGGTTCGTTGAACGGCTGCCCATCACCGGATCGACATCGATGGTACCCGAAAATCCAATATAGTACCGGCAACCCTCAAGAACTTCCGATATCTTTAAAACGCTCCCTTTGGGGGCTTTGGTCCGGGACCATGGCTCTACCGGCACATCATCGAGGGTGCCCTTAACACGCGCCCCGGTGATGGCAAACGTGACCGCCTCCGAGAATAACAGCGAAAGACCATTCCCCATGATCTCGAGGACCGGCGCAGAATCGATGTTTCCGAGAATAAAACGGGCCATGGCGCAAGCGAAGCGGTCGAGCCCGGAGGATGGCGCGACACCAATGTGTCCGTAGCCGAATCTGCCGTTATCGACAATCATTGAGAGAAAGGCAGGATTGACAACAGTTATCATACCCTGACAAACCTCACCGTGTCTCCAAAATGAAGAACACTGTACGGAGGTTTCGTGTAGTCGAAAAGCCGCATCATGGTCCTGCCTATGATGCGCCAGCCTGCAGGCGATTCAAACGGGTAGATGCCGGTCTGAAGCTGTGCGATCCCGACCGATCCCTGGGGCACTTTGAGGACCGGGGTGGCCTGCCTCGGCACGTACAGCCGTCTGTCGACAGGCCCAAGATACGGAAAACCCGGCATGAAACCTATTGCGTGCACACGGTATGTCCCCGCCGAGTGGATCTCTATGACCTCTTCCGGCGAAAGCCCCGAATAGGAACATACAAAATCCATGTCAGGACCGTAATCACCCCCGTACCGCACGGGAATTTCCAGCCGCTGCACATCAGGCAAAACCATGTTCTTCCTGTCGGCCTCGGTCGTATCGATGAGTTGGCAAAGCTGCTCATACCGGACCCGGTCGCTGTCAAAATGAACGAGGCAGGTCCGGAAAGACGGTATAATATCGACTATCCCAGGTATATTCAATGACGTCAAATGAAGAAAAAAACGCCGGACCGCCTCATGGGTTATCTCGTCAATAATATCCCCAAAAACGATCCTGATGCCGGATTCCCCATACCGTTCTCTGACCATAGATCTGATCAGGTACCCAAAGCCTTGATCGTTATCCCCTCATGCTGGGCATAATCCCGGATGAGCGAGGCGGTCCTGATACTCCCATCGTTGTCGCCATGGATGCACAGTGTATCGATCTCGAGCTCTATCCGGTGCCCGCTCACGCTTTTGCAGCTGCGCTCTTTGACCATATTCATTGCCCTCCGCGCTATTCTTTCAGGATCCGTGATCACGGCTTCAGGGTATTTCCTCGGTAAGAGCGTCCCTTCATCGGTATATTCCCGGTCGGGAAATGCCTCGAGAGCGAGCCTGATGCCGTCCGATGCACACGCTCGCTTTAGCCTCGCGGATTCACTCGTCGCAAGGGTAAGGACAATGACATCACCGAACGTTATCTGCAACGCCCGGACAATATCGAGAAAAAGGTCTTGTTTTTTCAGGGCATAATGGTACAGGGCACCGTGAAGCTTGACATGCTGGAGGGGCATTCCGAAATAGTCTGTGAATGCCTTGAGGGCGCCTACCTGATAGAGAACGATGTCGACGATCTGATCGTCTGCCATTTCTATCTGACGCCGGCCAAAACCAGCGAGGTCAGGATATCCAGGATGGGCACCTGCCATAACATTGTGATCCATGCACAAACGAACTGTTTTCTTCATTGTGGCCGGATCGGACGCATGCAGACCGCAGGCAATGTTCGCCGAAGAAATGTACTGGACCACCCCGGCATCGTCGCCGATCGTATATGCTCCATAGGATTCGCCCATGTCGCAGTTGAGGTCCACTGTATACATGCTGACATTGTAGCATCTTTTCATGCTCCCGTCATTACGTACCGGTGCTGGAGATGTACTTTATCCTTTGCGGCCTTTACAATCATACATGGTTTTTGCTATGTTGTTGGGGCAATGGCACCAGGAAAGACCAGGCAGCCCGCCAAAAGAACGGATGCGGAAAAAGCCCGCGCGAAGCGGTTCATCTATCTGTGGGTCCCCATCATCTGCCTTGTTATCATAGGCGTATATGCGTCGGCCCTCGATCCTATGAGGCCTACGGGAAGAGTGATAAAAGGCAGCGTCATGGAGATAAAAAGGTCGAGCCAGCAGCCCATGTCGGTCCTTTATAAGATCAGGCTGGAGACCGGCGAAGAGGTCGAGATCGCCGTGCCGGAAAAGAGTAAGCCGGCGGGAAGCCAGGTGATGGTCGAAGAATTTTCGACCGCCCTCCTGAAGAAAAAAAGGTACGAGATCAAAGAACCCGTCAGGTAATTTCCTGAATAGCGAACGATACCCGCGTGATGCCTTCCGGTTCACGGTTCGTTGTAAATCCCATACCCCGGCATAAGGCCAACATTTTTTTATTCTCGCTGAGCACCATTCCGAATATTTCCTTCAGCCCCTTTTCCATGGCAATATCTATCATAACGTGCATCAACTGACGACCAATCCCCAATTTCTGATAGTCGTCGCGCACCAGGATCGCAAACTGCGCTGTCCCCGGGTCAGGCTCCGATACCAGCCTGAAACCGCCTATGATCAACTTCTTCCCGTTTTTCTCGACCTGTGCCTGGATCGCTATCTCGCGGTCATAGTCGATATTGCAGAAGCGTACAAGCAGATCATGGTCGATGCGCGGTACGCCAAAGAATCGTGTCCGAAGCGTTTCCTCCGAAAGGGCCGAGAACATTTCGCGGCCCATGGATTCATCCTCCGGCCTCATCGGCCGCAAAAGGACCCGGGTCCCGTCGCCAAGCTGCATCGTCCGGATGAGATGCGAGGGATACGGGGTTATAACGAGATGATCGTAAAGCCCTTTCTGTCGAAAGCCCTGTGAGAGCCGGACCGTTGCCCGGGTCGCAAGGATATCCGGAATTTTTACGGACAGGCTTACATCCATTTCATCTATCTCCGGGTAATCGACAATGATGTTCGAGAAATTGACAAGGATGTCCTCGAGTTTCCGTACCGTATCCCCGTGATAAACAGCGTGCATCGCTGGCGATGGCATCCTGATGTCGTCTATGACGCGCCGGGCGAGGGTGCGGTTAAGCGGCGGCAGACCGATCGACATGCCCTCCCTGCCATTTTGCCCCGCACCGAGCACGAGCACGGATTTGAATTCCGGGTCCCGGTACGACCTCAGCTTCAATTCCACGCCGTCATGAGGACCCTCTATGACCGGTATCCCGTAATGCCGCAGCAATACGAGAACATACTTGCCCTCGAGCCTCAGCTCGGTCCTTTCGGCACACTCACTGATCGCCGCCTTGATAATATCCTTGAAAGGAGAATCTTCCTGCACCACCTCGGAAGGCGTCTCGTACAAAAGCTCGATATTTCGCCGGTATCCGTACATGTACAGGTATGTCTTTACGGCATCCTCCGGTGTGGCGTACGCCGGCACGCTGTTGGCTAGAAGCCGCCGCCGCCCCTTTGCCGCACGCTTTCCCCCCATGCAGACCCCTATGACCGGCTTTTGCGTGCTTCGGTACAGGGTAACGAGCGCGTTTGCGACATCCACCGCGTCAGACGCCGACCGGGGGGTGTATATCACGAGGACTCCGTCGATCCCGTCCGAGGCAAGGCATGCGCGCACCGTGTCTTTGTACCGTTCGGTATCTGCGTCCGCCATAACATCTACAGGGTTGTCGGCAATCCAATGTTTTGGCAGGAATTTCGAGAGCTTTTCCTTGAGTTCATCCGGCAGCCTGGCGAGTTCGCCGCCGCGTTCCTCGAGTGCATCGGCGGCAATGATCCCGACTCCGCCGTCATTGGTAATGACCGCCAGCCGCGGGCTCCGGGGAAGATGGTACGAATCAAGGACCTCGGCGAGATTATACAAGTCCCGGACCTCATACACCCTCATCATGCCGGTCCTCTTGAACACGGCATCGTACACCCGGTCATCCCCCACGGGCCTGCCCGTCCGATCGGCGAGCATCCGTGAACCCTTGACCGATCTGCCCGGTTTAAGGACGATGATGGGTTTCGAAAGTGCAAAACCCCTGCCTGCGCTTATAAAACGCCGCGGGTCCTTGATGTGCTCCATGTATATCATGATGCTTCGCGTGTTGAAGTCGCTGTTGAGGATGTCTATCAGGTCACCGAATTCGACATCGATGAGGGAACCCAGGGATGCGAACATGCTGAAGCCGATCCCCACCGTCCCGCCCACCTCGAGTATCTCTTCACCGAGTGCGTGGGATACAAGCGCGATCTTCCCCGGCTTCACGTCTATGGGAAGGAACGTCGCGTTCAGTTTCAGGCGCGGGATGATGAGGCCCAGGCAATTGGGCCCGATGACCCTCAACCCGTACCCTTTCCTGACCGTATCGACCTCTTCCTCGAGCTGCCGGCCTTCGGGGCCCGATTCCGAGAATCCGGCCGACAGTATGATGACGCCGCTCAACCCAGCCCGCCCGCACTCGTCAACGACCCGCGGAACGCCCGCTGCTGGGATCACAATGACCGCCAAGTCTACGGGTGACGGCGCATCCAGTATGGACGGGAAACATTTCATTCCCAGGACCTCGCGCCTGTTGGGATTGACGGGGTAGAACGGACGGTCAGGCGATCTAAGGAGATTCTTCAAGGCGGCAAAACCGTGCGAACCTTCCCGGTCAGTCGCCCCGATAAGTGCTACTGCCCGGGGGTTCAGCATTTTCCTGAGGTTATTCATGCAGGGAACCCGGTATTTTCCATACGTGATTATAATTGTATTGGCCGTCTCAAGGCAAGAATTCTCCGCCCAGCGTGTTTTGCCTGAAAAAAGAATAACCGCACCTGGTTTTCATACCAGCATTTCAAGCACCCCTATTCCGATAAGGAGCAAACCGGAAACAGTACCGCTGTACCGCCCCAGCCAGCGGAAAACCCGGGAATTCCCGGCGCTCCTTCCCAGCCATATCGCGACCATGCTGAACAGCATGGTGACTAGTGTAAGCAGGACAATGTTCAATCCTATCATCCCGGCCGCCAGCCCGGTAACGACGTTCGTCATTGTCAGCCCGAGGCCGACCACGAACGATTCTCCCAGGCCCATGGCTCCCCTGCAGTCGGGATGCGTCACGAAGGGGTTCACGATCATCTCCCAAATTCTGCGCGGCATATTCATTCCCGACAATCGCTCGAGCCTCTCGCTGAGTTCATCCTCGATCGATATTTTTCTGTCGAGATGACTCAGGCCTTGAACGATGACCCATATCCCGATGGACATCAAAATGAGGCCGCCCAGCGTGCCAGATAAGCGCGGCTCGAACATTCGGGCAATGGATGCCCCGAGGACCATCGAGACCACCGTCCCCGAGCAGTTGACGAACGCAATGATAAAGTTGGCAAGAAATGGGATACACGCTCCCCTGATCCCGTACGCGACCCCGACCCCGATGTTGTCGAAGTTGGCAGAAACTGCAAACGATAGTATGGATATCAGGTGGACCGGAGACATATTGGGCACCCGTCACGTATTTCGTTCCGGCAAGGCCTGAGAATACCCGGTAATCCCGACATGCACATTCACGCCGTCTTCCCGCGCCCCCGCACTTCACCTTTACCTGCCGGCCTTTCGCGAACTACGTCGCCCGGTGATTTGTCTTCACGCAGGCGTATAAAGGTCGGCTGGCGCATAAGGCCGTCGTTGGTCCAGCCGTGAAAGAAGACCTCACAGACAATTTGCGGCTCGACCCACTTTACGGCCCTGTTCGTCTTCGGCTCTACCCTGAACGGAGACGTTGGGCGGACAAGCGGACCGAGCTTTTCCCGGATCTCGGAGAGGGCTTTATCGCTGAACCCTCCCCCCGTGCGACCGATATGTACGAGGTCGCGCCTCTCATAGACCCCGAGGACGAGCGCCCCGAAATGCTTCCGTGCCCCGCCCGGTTCGGTAAACCCCCCGATAACAGCCTCCTGGGTCATCCGCGATTTCACTTTAAGCCATTGGGTGCTTCTCCTGCCCGCCTGGTACACGCTGCCTGAGTGCTTTGCGACCATCCCCTCAATCCCTTTTTCTTTCACGATATCGAAGAACACTATTCCATCCCCGGCTATATGGTCCGTGTACCGGATCCCGGGCAGCGAGGGAAGGGCCCTCTTCAAGATCTCCTTCCGCCTGATAAGCGGCAGGCCTGTCAGGTCATGGCCGTCAAAATAGATGAGATCGAAAACATAATAGAAGGGATGTCCCGTCTTCGATCTGCGATAGTCCTGGAGCAGGTGAAAATCGGGGTAACCGGCATCATCGACAACGACGATCTCCCCATCGAGAACGGCATCGAACCGTATCTTTTTCAGCGATTCATCGATGGCGGGAAACCTGTCCTTCAACGAAAGCTGGTTGCGGGAATAGAGAGATACATCCCCGCCGCGTATCTCGGCTATGGCCCGGTACCCGTCCCATTTGACCTCATAGATCCATTCCCTGTCGTTGAACGGTTCCTCGATGAGGGTCGCCAGCATGGGTCGTATGCGGTGCGGCATATCAGCGACCGGAGCATCGGAAAGGTCTTCCTTTTCCGATGCCTCCTCTTTGCGGATACGCTCCATCATTTTGCGCCCGGGGGCTGTCCCTGGACCGTCGCTGAATACATCTTCGAGTGTCCTTTCCGAAACGACCGAGCGGTTGTCCCGGGCTATGTTCCCTCCCACCGCTCCAGCATCTTTTTTCTTTACAAGAAGCCACGATCGCTGGTCTTTACCTGTTTTTACGAGGGCGAACTGGCCATGCAGTTTCTCCCCTTCAAGGACAAATTTCAGATTACCCGCGTTCAGTCCCTGTTCCAGCAGCCTCTCGCTGGCCGTCCAGGTTTCATCTTCCGGGTGCCTCAAGTAGCCTTTATCCCAGATGATCACGCTCCCCGCACCGTAGTTGCCCTCGGGTATGACACCCTCAAAGTCCTTGTAATCATACGGATGGTCCTCGACCATCACAGCCAGCCGCTTGACGCTCGGGTCAAGCGACGGCCCTTTCGGCACCGCCCAGCTTTTCAGCACGCCGCCCAGTTCGAGCCTCAGGTCATAGTGCAAGGTGCGGGCGGCATGTTTATGGACAACAAAAATAAGCCGGTCACCTTTATGAACTGGCCCCGGCGGAGGCTCGGGTGTTTTCGCGAATTTTCGTTTGGATGTATAGTCTTTCAGCCCCATCTTCTCAATAGGGAAGTTTCTGCCTTTGTTCCAGGACATCCGCAAAAAGATCACCGTATTTTTCAGCCCTGTCCACCACCTGCGAAAATATGAACTGGAGGCGACCGGGATGGCCCTTAGCTGCAAGATCATCCACCTCGTCCCATGTAAGCGGCGTCGATACGGTTGGTTTCAGGGCCGCCCGGAGCGAATATGCACAGACGGTTGTGTTCGAAGCTCCATTTTGCGCCCAGTTTATAAATACCTTCCCTTTTCTCCTGTCTTTGGCCATTACGGCCGTAATATTATCCGGGTAATTTCGCTGCATAACCTCTGCAATGGTGCGTGAGAACTTTTTGGTATCGTCGAACGTCACCTCGTCGTTATTCAAAGGCACATAGACATGGAGGCCTTTTTTACCGGAGGTCTTCGGGTACGACCGGAGGTTGAGGCCCGCGAGAACGCTGCGCAGCATAAATGCCACATGCGCACATCCAAGGATATCCACACTCTCACCGGGGTCAAGGTCGAAGACCATGAAATCCGGCGTCTCGGGCGTTGACGCCCGCGCCATGGGTACATGCAGTTCCAATGACGCAAGGTTCCCGACCCAGATCAAGGCATCCAGGTCGTTAACGAGACATGCCGTCCGTGAGCTTCCATCGGAGTGAACCACGTCTGCAGTTTCGATCCATGAGGGACGATAGCGGGGACAGCGCTTCTCGAAAAAAAAATCTCCCTCTACGCCGTCGGGATAGCGTTTGAGCGTCAATGCGCGGTCCTTCAGATGAGGGAGGATGCACGGCGATATCCTTCGGTAGTATTCCAGGACATGCGCCTTTGTAAAACCGAACGAGGGATAGAGGTCCTTGTCCAGGTTTGAAAGCGGCAGGCACCTCTCCCCAACACTGGCCGTCGTCTTCTTCATTGGGCCGCCTCCACCTTGCGGACGCTTTCCTGGAGAACGGAAACGAGGTCTCCAGGGCCTTCCAGGACCTCTTCCCCGGTTACCGGGGATTCCACCATCTGCTCTTTCGCTTTCTCTCCCAGGAGGCCGGCTATTTTCTCTTTGCGTTCATTTGCATATCTCTCAGGTTTGAATGCCGATCTCATACTCTCGATCACTTTTATCATCTCGTCGGTATCTCGGGGCCATGCCCGGCCGGTCTTTTCCGATAAAATCTCTTCCTCCGGCACGATTTCATCACTGTAATGAAGGGTGATCAACGAAAGCGCCTGCCCGGCCGGTTTCAGCAGGACCAGGTATTCCCGTTCACCGAACACAAATTTCGCAATGCCTGCCCGGCCAGTTTCACGCATCACTTCGACAAGCAGGGAATAGGCCTTTTCGCCTCCCTTCGCGGGGACCAGGAAGTAGGGGCGGCCATAATAGACCGGGTCCACATCACCGATATCGATAAAATCGATTATCTCTATGGCCCTCGAGCGCTCGGGCGATACCGATTCGAGTTCTTCCCGGGTCATGACAATATATTTGTCCGGGGCGATCTCGAATCCCCGTACGATCTCATGCAAGGGCACGATCTTTCCCTCGACCGGACAGAGCATTCTTCGGGACAGCGGCGCGTAGTCTTTTGCATGGAGCATCCGGAATGATATACGGCTGGCCGCAACAGCACTCACCAGTTGAACGGGAATTGCAACGAGGCTGAAACTGACCGTCCCTGTCCACAGTTCGTGAACCGCCATGCCTCCTGTCCCCTTCAAGTCGTTTTTTACCCGACTTTCCTAAGGCTTGCCTCAAGTGTTTCGAGGAGCCGGTCGGGTGCGGTCGTTTTCTTCTTCTTCGGGCGGAAAATGGATATCTTTTCTCCGGCCGCTTTCTTGTCTATCATTTCCTGCAGTCTCTTCTGGTGCTCGTTCTCGAATGTCTCCGGCCGGAAAGGGCCGGCGAGCGCCCCGACGAGGTCGGACCCCGCCTTCAACTCCTTTTCGGATAGCCGGGCAGGGGAAAGGTCAAGCGATGTCGCTGCCACAACCTCGTCTGTATATCTCAGCGTGATCAGCCGTATCGCCTTTCCCCGTACTTTCAACGACCCGAAATATGTTCTCTTCCTCATTGTCCAGGTACATATCCCTTCCATGCCCGTATCGGACAGGGCGGCTGCAAGAACGTCGTATTCCTTCTGTGAAGCATCGGGCCCGAGATAATACACCCTTTCGAAATACAGAGGGTCGATGTCGCCCGCCTTTACGAATTCATGGACCTCTATCAACCGGCTGTCCTCCGGTTCGAACCGTTTCAATTCATCATCGTTTACGATGACATATCTGCCGTCCTCCCATTCGAAGCCCCTTACCTGTTCCTCCCGGGGAACGGGTATGTGCTCGTATGCACATACCATCTGCTGTTTGAGCCTTGCCTGATCACTGCTGTGCAGGAGATGGAACTGTATCCGCTGCTCCCGGACCGCCGTGTAAAGCTTGACAGGTATGCTGTATTCCCCGAAATGTATCAGGCCCTTCCAGATGGCGCGCGCTGTCATAAAAACCCCTTGTTACCGTTAGATATGCACGAAATCGAGGATTGTCAAATCGCCCTAAATACGATCGGTGCATGCCGTCCCGATCATCGGGACCATGAGAGAAATCCGTTTAAATTTAGTTTTTTCGCGTTTATAATAGTCAGATCATGGATCCGGACTACCCCTCTGCGGCCCCTAAAACGTATAGCTTCGAGTTCACTGCTTCTGCAAGCGAGTATTTCAGGATATGGATGGTCAATCTCTTCCTGACGATCATCACGCTCGGGATATACGCGGCATGGGCGAAGGTGCGGACCCGGAGGTATATTTGGGCAAATACGAATCTCGCGGGGCATCCTTTCACCTTTCACGGAAGGCCTGCCGCCATACTGAAAGGAAATTTGATCATTGCCGGAATGTTCATTACATATGTCGCAACTAAAAAATTTGAACCTGTCATGGCCGGGGCGCTTTTCGTCATCTTCGGTTTCATCTTTCCGTTCCTCGTTTACAAATCGCTGAGATTCAACGCACACAATACATCGTATAGAAACATCCGCTTTCGATTTCTGGGACGCCTTCGGGAGAGCTATGAAACCTACCTCCTCTTTGCGGGGATCCTCCCGTGCACGCTCTTCATATTCTTTCCTGCATGGCAATTCTACAAAAAAAGGTTCTTTTTCAACAACCTTGCCTTTGGCGCGACGGCAAGTTCTTTTTCGGGAAGCAGGGGACCGTTTTACAGGGCCTATTTTATTGCCGCGATAACGGGCATCTCAGCGTTTGTGTTTTTCAACTGGGCCGGTTCGTACTGGTTCCAGCGGTTGTCGCTGAGTACGGGGGCTTCACCCGGCACAGTCAATCTTATCTATACGCTTTTCTTCAGTTCTTTTCTCGCCGCCATTATCCTCTACACGCTGCAGGCCGCCATATATGCGATAACCATGAATCATTGCTGGTCACAGACGCGCTTCGGGAGCCTGCGGTTCAGGAGCACATTCACGGCACGCCGTCTTCTTTTTATCAGGATAACGAATATCGCCGCGATCGTCTTTTCCCTGGGGCTTCTCATTCCCTGGGCCAAAATACGCCGGCTGAAGTATATCCTCGAGAACCTGAGCGTAGTCTCCCTGCAGGACCTCGACACGTTCAGCGGGTCCCCTGGATCCGATCAAACGGCGCTCGGCGATGCGGCGACCGACTTTATTGGAATAGAGATCGGCCTATGATCCATTTTGCCGCCGACTATTTTGATGGAAGAACATCCCGGGCATATCGCGTGCGGGTTGCGTTTGACGGCGGCGCGGTGGTTCTGTCGGACGACATGCAGGACAGCTTTTACAAAGTCGAATACGGGTCGATCCACATCGACCCGGCGCTTGGCCGGACAAAACGTTTGATCAGGCTTCCCAACGGAGCATTGCTCGAGACACATGACCATGAAGCCGTCAATGCCCTTGAAACGGCCACGGGGATCAATCGTTCGTGGAATTGGGTCCATTATCTCGAGACACACCGGATGGCTGTTGCGGTCTGCACGTTCCTGATCGTTGTCGCCCTGTTCGGGCTCATCGGTTATGTCATACCCTATGCGGCGAATTACGCCGCCCGGACCGTACCTTTACACGTGACGCGATCAGTCAGCAAACAAGCGCTCAAGATGTTCGATGAGAGATTTCTCGGGCCGAGCGCACTTAACGACGAACGGAAAGGGGAAATAACGTCTTTGTTCGGACAGGCAGTATCACGGATAGACCCGGCGCATGCCGTAAACTACACGATCGTATTTCGCAGGGGGATGCAGTTCGGCGCGAACGCCTTTGCACTTCCGTCCGGCATTGTTGTTGTCACCGACGAACTTGTTGCGCTTTCCGACGACGATGATGAACTTGCGGCGATCTTCGCCCACGAGATCAGCCACGTCAAGCGGCGCCATGCTCTCAGGAGCATCCTGCAGAGTACCGGGGTGTTCTTCCTTGTCACACTGCTGACCGGCGACGTCACATCCACCGCCAGCTTCGCCTCCTTTCTCCCCGTATTGCTCATCGAGAACGGGTATTCACGGGATTTTGAACGCGAGGCCGACCATGAGGCGGGTGCGCTCCTGATCGCCCGGGGAAAAGGGACCCGGCCCTTTCAGAATATTCTTCAGAAGATCGACACAAGCCATCCCCGGACCCTTAAACTCGGTGTGTTTTCGACCCACCCCGAGACCGTGCAGCGTATCGAGGGCCTCAAGAAGCTTGAACAGGCACCGGGAAAGCAGGACCGATCTTCGCGCGATCATCTTCCGCCAGAAAAGGTTATCTGTTATAATGCTCGCGTACCAGGTCAGGAGACCCTGTGAAAAACGACCGTTATCAATCATTACTGATCACGCTGTTTCTCCTCATATGCCTGCTTGCACCACAGGCGGCCCGGGCCGCGGAAAAACATTTTCTCTGGCGGGCAACGGCGGATGATTCTACCGTTTACCTCCTCGGCTCCATACATGTCATGAAGAGAGACGCATATCCCTTAAGCACGGTTATCGAGAGGGCGTTCGACGAATCCGATACGCTGGCGGTCGAAGCAGACATCAACAATGTCGGGCACGGCACGCTCAAGATGCTTCGCCGGGCCGGTTTTTACGATCCCAACGACTCGCTCGCAAATCATATAACCCGAAACACATACGCATATGTGGCGGAAGAAGCAGCGCGCCTGGGACTTCCCGCACCTGTGCTTAACCGTCACAAACCCTGGTTCCTCGGGATAACAATGTCATCAATGGAACTTATGCGGTCCGGCTATGACATGAAATACGGTATCGACAAGTACTTCTTGACCAGGGCATCGGGGCGAAAAAAGATCGTTGAACTCGAAAGTATGGAATACCAGGTCGACCTTCTCGCGAGTTTACCCGAGAGCGAGCAGGAATCTTTCCTGCTCTATACGACCAAAGATCTGAGGTCTATCGGGGAACAGGTCGACGCCCTGATGGCCGCCTGGAGAACGGGAGACGCCGACCGTATAGAATCCATCCTCATGCGGTCGATAGAAAATGATGGCCGTTTCAGAATGGTTTATAAAAAGATCATGACCGACAGGAACCGGAACATGACAAAAAGGATATCGACCTACCTTAAGTCCGGTGGGCGGGTATTCGTCGTTGTCGGGGCCGGTCACATGGTCGGCGATGAGGGCATTATCGAGCTTCTCCGGAAAGAAGGTTACCGGGTCGATCAATTGTAAACAAAGGAGTCTGTTATGTTACGAATGGTCTTATTGCGTCATGGCGAAAGCGAGTGGAACCTCGAAAATAGATTTACGGGCTGGACGGACGTCGACCTGTCTGAAAAAGGGGTTGAAGAGGCCAGGGCGGCCGGCAGGCTGCTCAAGGATGCCGGGTTCACATTCGACGTCGCATTTACATCCGTTTTGAAAAGGGCGATCAGAACACTGTGGATCGTTCTCGAGGAAATAGACAGGATGTGGATACCTACGCGAAAAAGCTGGAGGCTCAATGAACGGCATTACGGGGCATTACAGGGCCTCAATAAAGCCGAGACAGCCGACAAGTACGGCAAGGAGCAGGTTATGCTCTGGAGGAGAAGCTTTGACATTCCTCCCCCTCCGCTTGAACGTACAGATAAACGGTTCTCGGGAAATGACCCGCGATACGATGCACTGGCCCCGGAAGAGCTTCCCGTTGCCGAAAGCCTGAAGGATACCGGCATCCGCGTCATGCCGTACTGGGAGAATACGATAGTGCCGATACTTGCCCGCGGGGCGAAAATAATAGTTTCCGCACACGGCAACAGCCTTCGTTCGCTCGTGAAACATCTCGACAACATACCAGACGAAGGGATACCGGCGATCGAGATTCCGACCGGCAAACCTCTCGTATACGAATTCTCGAATGACCTGCAGCCGGTAAAACACTACTACTTGTGATCGTAAGGAGCATGCGTCTATGGAGATAGAAGAATACGGGAGCGGCATACCCATAGTGTTTATTCATGGCGCAGGGGGTTCCACCCTCTCATGGGCCTTTCAGATAACGTACTTTGAAGGGACAAATACGGTTATCCTAGTCGATCTGCCGGGCCATGGCAAATCCCGCGGCCCATCGTTAGCCTCAATTGCCGGCTACGCCGACGCTCTCAAAGGAGCATTTGACGACAATGGCATCACCTCTGCATTTATTGCGGGACATTCCATGGGCGGCGCCGTCGCGCTCGATTTTGCCATACGGTATCCGGATCTCGCCCGGGGGATAGTCCTTATCGGGACCGGGGCGCGGCTGAAAGTCTACCCTGAAATATTGGAAGGAATCCTGAGAGATAAAGAAAAAACGGCCCGTATGATAATCGATACCGCCTTTTCACCAACCTTTCCGGCACAGTTGAAAGAAAAGGTCTTCACAGAATACATGAAAAACGATGCAAAGGCCATTTTTAACGATTTTACTGCATGCGACGGTTTCAATGTCATGGAACAGCTTCATTCGGTGTCCGTCCCTACGCTCGTCATCTGCGGCACAGAGGACCGTTTCACACCTGTAAGGTATTCGCAATATCTGCATGATAACATACCGGGGGCCGAACTTGTTTGTATCGAGAGTGGGGGCCATATGGTCATGATCGAGAAACCGGGAGAGGTCAATAGCGCTATCCGGGCATTTTTATTGAAAAGCTGAGCAGTCCCGTTTTCTGGGAAAAGTCTGATGATTTGGGACAAGGCAGGGCCCTATTTCATCCTTATCTCACAACCTTCATGTGCGGGCTTGCGACCTCTGTACTCATCGTCCCATTAACCGCATAAGGTGCCTGACGATGTCCAACCGTTCACGGACGGGCAACCTCAGGTACAAGATGCTGCCCATTAATATGCCTATGATCTCTTTTAAAAGTGTTTTCTCAAGCATATCTGCTCCCGCATAATTAAGAAAGCAATACTCGTGCCATGAATAGCGCCCTCGTTCTTGCGTGAGCCGTTTATCACGGAGACCGGCCCGGGACGGGGAATTTTCATCCTGTCCCCGTTTCCCTCACGTCCGGCGGTCCCCTGGCGTTCTTTTCAGACAGAATAATGTCGACATTTCTGTCGACATGGCCGTCAGTAACGCATCCTTTGAACAGGGAACTTTACGAAGATATACACCCGACACGGATGAGGTTCGACTTATAGACTCAAGCCAGCGGAAGATCAAGGACCCTTAAGCTGTTGCCTGACAGGTTGAAAACCCTCGCGGGAAGGTCCGTCAACCTTGGTTCTTGATCTGCTCCATCATATCTTTGAAATACAGCTTCTTTTTTTTGAGAAGCTTTATTTCCAGCTCTTCATCCTCGGTCAGGTAAGGCCTGGCCTGCAGCATCTGAAGTTTTTCATCCAGCGACTTGTGCAGTATGCGCGCTTCATTATATCGTTCTTCTTTGCTTTTCTTGTCTTCCATGACCCTATTGTAAGGTTAAAAAAGCGAACAGTAAACAGTAAACAGATAAAAGGGCCTGTCTTTTCTCTTTATCCCGTCTCAAAATCCAACCCGGCGAAGAGGGCATTCGACGAACTTTCGATCGCCCGCCTCATGTCCATGACGTACCCCGGCCGGATCCCGTCGCGCCACCGGGGGTACCCTCCGACCCAGACATAAAGAATGAGCCGCAGGAACTCGTTCCTGTCGAAGGCATAGCCGCCGATATCCACGGCATCGTCTGCGGGATGGAACGTGATGCCGATGGGCTTTCGTCCTGCGTACTTCGTGATCAGGCCTTCAATGACCCCCCGCGTGCGGGGCCCTTCGGGCTGCTGGCAGAATTTTTCCTCTCCCCTGGGGAACGGGTAGCGCCTGTAAACCTCCCCGATGAACCCGCTAAAGTCTGTTCCCTGTATGGAACCCATAAGGTTGCCGATACGATGGGCCGCAAGGGTATACGCGTCGAGACGAACCGTTGACGGACCGTCCCCGGCATTTTCCGCGAGCATCCTCACGGCCCGCGCGAAATCATCGGCAAAGAAAAAATGTACCTCCAGGAGCAGCATATCCGTTTCGATATTAAAGAAGCCGAATGCTACCTGTCCGTGGCTCAACGATTGGAAAGCAAGGGGCATATTTCCTCCGGAGGTGGTTCTGGGTTCTGGACTTAGAAACCCTGACTCCCATATACAAAATATAGCACAATCTTGATTGTCGTCCGGAAATTATTCATTTTTTAACCTGGAGCATAGAAAATAGAACCCTATTGTATTATCCCCAGACTTGGGCAACAATATTGGTATGGACCCATATCTTACGAACGATCTGAAGGATATCGAGGCGGCGGTGCGCGAGTTCTGCGCGAAAGAGATGGAGCAGGAACATCTCCACGAACTCGAGGACCGGCATGCCTATCCAAGGGAACTCTACAGGAAGATCGGGGATCTCGGGATCATAGGGGCCGGATTTTCGGAAGATGTCGGCGGTTCAGGGTACGGTGCCATGGGGCACGTGGTGACCGTCACGGAACTGTGCCGGAATTTACCGGGAATGGGTATGGCGCTGAGCCTCGGGTACATTCCCGGATTCGTGGTCGATGTTTACGGAAACGATGTCCAGCGTGAGAAATACATCCGTCCCGTCGTCGAGGGCAGATATGTGTCGGCAATAAGCGTAACCGAACCCGACAGCGGCAGCGATCTCGGGTCCGCAAAGACCAGGATGGATGAAAAAGATGATCACTACCTGGTGAACGGTTCCAAAGTTTTTACAACGAATGCGGGTTACGCCGACTTTTATACGCTGCTGGGGCGTGACGGGGGCGGGCTCTCGCTCATAATCATCGATAAAGATGTCATGGAATCGAATGCTCCCGGACATTTCGAGATCAATGACCTTGGGCGGAAGATGGGTATTAACACCACAACATCGGGAGAGCTTGTCTTTTACGATCTCCGGATACCGAAGGACAATGTCCTCGGGCAGCGTGGCAAAGGGCTCAAGATGGTCCTGGATGGATTTGAGCTCGGCAGGATCGTTATCGCGGCGCAGGCTTTAGGCGCAATGCTGTACGGCTACGAACGGGCCGTAAAGCACGCCAAAAAGAGGAACCAGTTCGGACGGCCCATTATTAAATTCCAATCGATCGAACACGATCTCGTCGATATGTACGTCGAGATCGAAAAATGCCGGAGCCTTTTATATAAGACCGCCTGGCTCTACGATCTAAAAGACCCCGAATCAAAAAAATATTCCTCAATGGTCAAACTGACCGTTCCGCAGAACGCGATAGATATCCTGAACAGGACAATCGATATCCTCGGCGGTTACGGCTACATGCGCGATCAGGGAATTGAGGGGGCCCTTCGCGATATCCGCATCACATCGATCTACGAAGGAACCGGACATATGCAGAAGAACGCTATAGCGAAGATACTCTTTTAAATTCCCCGTGGTCGTCAAGCGCCGGGATGACGATGGTGAGTTGCGTCCAAAGCGCAATAAATGGCTCTGGATGACAGGATTGGGAATTGCGACACAACATCTTCATCGGAATTATGGGTGGTATGAATGTCAAATATTCCTCAGTTTTTCCTCGAATTCGCGTGCGAGCGCATCGTGCTCTACGGTAATAACTTCAAGTTCGTCAAAAAGACCGTCGATATTCCTTTTCGCATCATGAATAGACATTGAAAGGCTCATGATCGCCTTTCCGTCACCCTGCCGGGATGCGGCGACGAGCGATTCGTTGTCGCGGGCGAGCTGTCTTTCTGCAGACGTTATTGCCGATTCAATTTCGTTTATACGGTTTTTCAAGGGCGATAATGACCGGGACCGTTCATTGATAATATCGGCCCGGAGCCTTTTGGATTCCTTTTTCAGTGTGCTTTTGGCCGGGGCCTCATCTGCCGGGGCCCTGTCCGGACCGTTCTCGGCCTCGTCCTCCCAGCCGACCCGGGCGAGGAAATCTTCATAGTTCCCTTCAAAGACATCAGTCCTGTTCCCGTCGAACACGATGAGTCTCTCGGCCACTGCATCGAGCACCATCTCGCTATGGGTCACAATGACAACTGCACCGTCAAAATTGTCTATGGCTTCAACCAGCGAATCTATCGACTCCATATCGAGATGGTTGGTCGGCTCATCGAGGAGCAGAAGGTTCGCGGGCTCGGCGATGATCTTGCCGAGAAGGACGCGGCTTCTCTCGCCCCCCGACAGCACCCCTATCTTTTTCAATGCCCTGTCGCCATCGAACATCATCGCCCCGCATATGCCCCTAACCGCGGTTTTACTGCGCGACGGCTCGACGCTCCATATTTCATCCTCGATCGTTATGTTCGGATCGAGGCGGTCGACATTCATCTGTCCGAAATAGCCCATTTTGAGGTTCTGGCTATACGTGATCGTGCCGGCAGTGGGTTTCAGTTCTCCGGCCAGAAGATTGAGAAGTGTCGTCTTGCCTTTGCCGTTCTTGCCGATAATCCCGATGCGGTCGCGTTTTTTTATGGCGACCGTAAGGTCCTGGATGAGGTCGGGGCCTTGACGGTCATATGAAAAATTTACCCTCTCGGTCTCAAGGAGCCATCGCCCGGGAAATGGTGCCAGGTTGAAAGAGAACTCGAGGTTTTCCAGTGTTGAAAGCTTTTCCAGCTTTTCTTTTTTCTGGAGCTGACGTATCCGCGACTGAACTGCGCGCGCCCGGGTGGCCTGTGCCCGGAACCGGTTGATGAAAAGTTCTGCCTCCTTGCGCCTCTTTTCTTCGTTTATCCGTGTCTGCTCGTAGACCTCTTCTTCCTCGATTATCTGCTCGTACAATTTATGCGTCGAGCCGGGGATCTTGCGCATTTTCATGCGATGGATGGCCATCGTGTGTGTTGTTACCGAATCCATGAAGTCGCGATCGTGCGTGATAAGGATCATCTCGCCTTTCCAGCCCTTGAGGAACTGGACAAGCCACCGGATAGACAAGATGTCCAGGTAATTTGTCGGTTCGTCAAGAAGAAGCATCCTCGGCTCGGAGATCAATATCCTCGCGAGGTTAAGCCGGACCTGGAAGCCTCCGCTCAATTTTCGCGGATCACTATGGAGGTCTCCCTCGGTGAAACCAAGCCCTGCGAGAACGGCCTTCGCCTTGTACGACTCATCGCGGCCGTCATCACGGACCGGAAGGCCGACTGAGGCCTCCGCCAGCACCGAGCCTTTGCTGAACGATATATGCTGGGACAGGTGGCGGATCGAATACCCCCTGGGGATAATTATCTCGCCGGAATCCGGCATCTCCTCGCCCAGTATCATCCTGAAAAGGGTTGTCTTCCCTGTACCGTTGCGCCCCACAAACCCCAGGCGCTCCCCGCTGCCGACAGTGAAGCTCGCTTCACTGAATAGCACCTGGGCTCCGTAGGCCTTGGAAAGATTATTTACGATAAGCATGGAAATAAACGCCGTGCGTATGGATCAATAAAAACAACTTATAATAACGCACCGCAGCCAAAAGTGCAATAAAACCGGGCTGCACATCAAAATTATAGGTAATGGGCGTGATGTATGCCCATTACCTATAACCTGGAACTTAGAACCTGATTCTAGGGCATCATCATCGGACCGGATGGAAGCGCAAGGCGGGCAAGGACATTGATGATGATCGACACCACGATGCTGACTATGATAATGACCACGAAATAACCGAGGGTCTTCTCCCTTGGCGTATCCATGAGCACGGGCAGGCCGACGTAGAGAATATAAAGGCCGTACAATGACGCAAGGACGGTGAGAATCCCGAGCATCGGGATGATCATGAAAATGCCGGCGACCCAGGCTGGGGTAAACGAGAACACCGCGACCTTCGCTGCCGACAGTATATCCTTGCGAGAATTGAACGAAGGTGCCAGAGCGTCGATAATAAACGCCACGACGTAGACCCCTACCAGGCTCAGGATATACGACAGGATCATATGGACAAGGCCCGACACGAAGGGGATACGGAAATGAATTCCCATCATGGAGGTGCCTATGAGGGACATGCCGATAAAAGCCGACGCCGCGGGGATTATCGCAAGAATAGCTGCGTACGACACAAAAAGCTCTCTGATGGTGGTCTCTTCGTCTTTCACGACCGCCCATGTTTGGGATGGCCTCAACATGATGTTTTTCACCCGTTCTACCAGATTCATAGAGCCTCCTTATTCCCGTAAATTTTTTGTTTCTGCTTGGGTTGATGTTGAATTTGAGTCTTTCTTACCACAGCGCAGGAAACTGCACAAGTACTTTACTTCTTTTCCGTATTTTTTTTACGGGCAATTAGCCCCGCAAACATCACGATCGCAATATATGCAGTTACCGGCCACAACGGATGAACGA
>Ga0265293_10003096_pt1 | contig 31627 bp, 23 predicted proteins | sample Munlanlewell138R_FD_192505 | JGI IMG/M metagenome (GOLD analysis project Ga0265293, IMG submission 192505) | Leachate microbial communities from a municipal landfill in Southern Ontario, Canada - Leachate well 138R | ecosystem: Engineered > Solid waste > Landfill > Unclassified | place: Canada... | reverse complement strand
GCTCAGGTACTTCGGACATCAGATCCATTGTGACAGGCGCAGCAGGGACCGTGACAACTGTTGCAGAAGTGAAGTTATGGGGTTGTGTCCCGGGCGCCCGCGCCGGCAAGGGCGACCTCGCGCTGCCGCCCGTCGGCGACAAACGTAGTGTTGACGGGCGTGATCGACCTGAAGATGCTCCGGGACGACCCGGACGCCGTTCGCCGGTCGCAGCGCAGCCGCGGTGAAGACCCGGCGCTCGTCGACGCGCTGCTGTCTGCCGACACCGCCCGCCGCTCGGCCGTCTCCGCCGCGGACAACCTGCGCGCCGAGCAGAAGGCGGTCAGCAAACAGGTCGGTGCCGCCAGTCCCGAGGACCGCCCGGCCGTGCTGGCCCGGGCCAAGGAACTCGCCGCGGAGGTCAAGGCCGTCGAGGCCGCCCAGGCCGACGCCGAGCAGGCGTTCGCCGCGGCGCACCTGGCGGTCTCCAACGTCATCATCGACGGCGTCCCGGCCGGCGGCGAGGACGACTTCGTGGTGCTCGAGACCGTCGGCGAGCCGCCGTCGATCGCCGAACCCAAGGACCACCTCGAACTCGGTGAGTCGCTGGGCCTGATCGACATGGAGCGCGGCGCCAAGGTGTCCGGCTCCCGGTTCTACTTCCTGACCGGCCGCGGGGCGCTGCTGCAGCTGGGGCTGTTGCAGCTGGCGGTGCGGGTGGCTACCGAGAACGGCTTCACCCTGATGATCCCGCCGGTGCTGGTGCGCCCCGAGATCATGGGCGGCACCGGCTTTTTGGGCTCCCACGCCGAGGAGATCTACCGCGTCGAGTCCGACGATCTCTATCTGGTGGGGACCTCCGAGGTGCCGCTGGCCGGCTATCACGCCGACGAGATCCTGGACCTGTCCGCCGGTCCGCTGCGCTACGCCGGGTGGTCGTCGTGCTTCCGGCGGGAGGCCGGCAGCTACGGCAAGGACACCCGCGGCATCATCCGCGTGCACCAGTTCGACAAGGTGGAGGCCTTCGTCTACTGCAAGCCCGAGGACGCGGCCGACGAACATCAGCGGCTGCTGGGTTGGCAGCGAGAGATGTTGGCGCACATCGACGTTCCCTACCGGGTGATCGACGTCGCGGCCGGCGACCTGGGCTCCTCGGCGGCGCGCAAGTACGACTGCGAGGCGTGGGTGCCCACCCAGCAGGCCTACCGGGAACTGACCTCCACCTCGAACTGCACGACGTTCCAGGCGCGGCGGCTGTCCACCCGGTACCGCGACGACAACGGCAAGCCGCAGATCGCCGCGACCCTGAACGGAACCCTGGCGACCACCCGGTGGTTGGTCGCCATCTTGGAGAATCACCAGCAGCCCGACGGCAGCGTTCGGGTGCCGCCGGCCCTGGTGCCCTACGTCGGTACGGAGGTACTCGAACCGTGATCAGCCTGGATTTCGACGAGATGCGCAACTGGTTCGGCTTCGGGGTGGCCGGGAACTTCGCGGGCCACCTCGAGCAGGCCGGGGAGGCCGCCGACTTCGTCAGCGTCGTCTCCGAGGGCACCGCGCCGAAGGGGATCTTCCCTTGGTACGCACCGGGAAGCGACAGCTTCCTCGGCGAGTACCCGCTGTCGTCGGACCAGATCCTGCTGCCACCGGAAACGGACGGGCCGCTGAACCTGCAGATCGAACCCGAGGTGGGGCTGGCCTGCCGGGTGAAGTGGAACGGCGACACCGTCGCGTCGCTGGAACCGTTCGCGCTGGGCGCGTTCAACGACTGCTCGATCCGGCGCCCCGGCGCGCCGAAGATCAGCCACAAGAAGAACTGGGGTCCGGCGTCCAAAGGCGTTGCCGCCCAGTTCTTCGAGATCAGCGACCTCACGCCGGACGGCCCGACCGCCACGCTGCGGTTGGCCTGCTTCCTGCGCGGCGCCGACGGTCAGGAGCACGCCTACGGCGTGGACAGCCCGCTGCTCGGTTACTCCTACTACGGCGAGGTCCTGCTGGACTGGGTCGTCGAGCGGTTGGCCAACCAGAAGAGTTCGCCGGACACCCCGCTCGAGGACGTGGGCGCGCTGCTGGTGGCCTCCGGGCACCCCGAGCACGTGCTGATCGGCATCGGCGCCACCCGCTACACCGAACTGGGGGCCTCGACCTACCTGCAGGGCGAGGATCAGGCCGTGGTGCGGGTATACGACACCGCCTCGGACGCGGCTTCCGAACTGCGGCAGACGGTTTCGCCGCGCTAGCGACTACCGCCCGAGCACCTCGTCGAGCTTGGCCAAGAACTCCTCGGGGTGCTTCGGGGTGAACGCGGGGCGCTGCCGCGCGCCGATGTCGAGGGTCACCAGCGTGGACTTGAACGGGCGCCCGAGGTCCAGCGGCAGCCAGCGGCGCAGGTCCAGATCCGAACTGCCCCAGATCCGGAACCGCTGGGTGAGATAACCCAGCGGCTCGGCGGTGTAGCCGCGGATCGAATCGACGGGGATCACCTTCGAGGTGCCCGACGGGAAGTGGTAGCGCCGCAACGTGATCGCGTGCCGATCCAGCTGGACCATGCCGTCGTCGTAGTACTGCCGCGGTGGGGCGCTCACAGCTTGGCGGTCCGCAATTGGTGGCCCTTGGAGGTCAGGCAGCGGCCGTTGGTGAGGTTCCACTGCCAGCCGTGCAGGTTGCAGGTCAGCGTGTCACCCTCGACCACACCGAACTTCGACAGGTCGGCCTTCAGGTGCGGGCAGCGGCGCTGGATCTCCCAGCCGTCCAGGACGATCGAGGCCGAGTCGTCGTGCGCCTCGGCGAACCAGCCGTCGGCATAGGCGATGCGCTCGTCGGTCAGGCACTTGAAGAACGTGTAGAGGTACTCGTTGTACCCGCCCACCCGCCAGGCCTTGAAGCGGGTGGACAAGAAGATCGTGTTGACCCAGTCCGGCTCCCGGTCGCGCACCACGGTGCGCACCAACTCGGTGCCGATCTCGAACCCGTAGCGGAACTTCTCGTCCGCAATGGGTTCCCGCACAGTGCGTTTCGGGAAGTCCAGGACCACGGTCTCGTTGTGGTCGCGGGAGGTCAGCCGCAGCTCGACGGGATAGCCGATGCCGTCGCAGATCTGGTCGGTCTGCAGCATGATGGGTTCGAACAGGTTGCGCAGCGGCTCCAGCAGGGGCTCGCCGGCGGCCGGGGCCCAGCGCGCCTTCTCGGCGGCCAGCACGGGCGCCATCCGCTGCGCGTACGCCTCGATGTAGTCGGCCTTGCCCGTGGTGAAGATGGCTTGGACCTGATCCTCGGGCAGCGGCTGGGTCAGCGAATTCAGTTGCGAGCCGGTGAAGTCGGCCACTGTGCCCGGCACCATCAGCAGCCCGCCGTCGTGGCCGTTGCGGCGCATCTGGTCGAGGAAGACCACCTGGTCGGGGAAGATGTTGGCCGGGTCGTCGTGGTCGTCGTTGAGGTCGCGCAGGGCGGGATCGAGGAAGCACGGCGGGCCGGCCGACGGGATCACCCACGTCGCACCCACCTGGGCGATGTACTGGCGGCAGCGGTCCATCTGGCGTTGCCGCTTCTGGCTGCCGAACGCCTCCTTCGCGCGGGCCGGCATGTCGTAGACCATCGGGTACCAGATGGCGCCCGAGTACTGCAGCATGTGCACGTCGACGTGGCCGAACTCGGCCGCCACCATGTCCAGGTCGATGGGGCGGGCGTCGTTCATGTTGAACACCGTGGTGGTGCCGTCGGAGACCACCAGGCCGGAATCGCCGATCGGTCCGTCGGCGGGGGCGCGCAGCGCGATGATCATGATGTCGAGGTCGCCCTTGGGCCCGCTCAGCGTGTGCTTGGTCGAGTCGGTGGTCTCGAAGAAGCGATGGAAGCCCAGCTTCTCCAGTTCGCGCTTGAGGTCGGGCACCGGGAAGTCCGGCAGCAGCACCACGGCGTCGGAATTGACGTGCGCGCGCAGGTTCTCCGGGTCGAAGTGATCCTTGTGCAGGTGCGACACGTAGAGGTAGTCGCAGTCGCCGAGCGCGTCCCAGTCCAGCTCGCTGTTGTCGGGGAAGACGAACCACGAACCGAAGTACGCCGGGTTGACCCACGGGTCGCACAGGATGCTCCCGGCTGTGGTGTCGATCCGGAAGCCGGCGTGACCGACGCTGGTGACCTGCACTGATTCTCTCCGAACACGATTCTGGCCGGGCTGCGGCCGAGCCTTTTGCTGTCCCGAGCTTAGTCGCCGCCGGGCGCCGCGGCGCCCGACAGTCGCAGGCAACCCCGGGTCCGATGGGCCCCGTCGGCGGTGCCAAGATGCCCTGGCGCACCCCCGGCTAGGCTGGTTGGCTGTGGAACCCGTATACGGCACCGTCATCCAGCTTGCGCGTGCGGCCTGGCGAGTCCAGGGCCTCACGTTCACGGTGACGGGGGTGGAGAACCTGCCCAGGACCGGCGGCGCCGTCGTGGCGATCAATCACACCAGCTACTTCGACTTCACCTTCGCCGGCCTGCCCGCCTACAAGCAGGGCCTGGGCCGCAAGGTGCGGTTCATGGCCAAGCAGGAGGTGTTCGACCACAAGGTGGGCGGCTTCCTGATGCGCAAGCTGCGGCACATCCCGGTGGACCGGGAGGCCGGCGCGGATTCGTTCGCCGAGGCCTGCCGGCAACTCGAGCGCGGCGAGCTGGTCGGGGTGTACCCGGAGGCCACCATCAGCCGCAGCTTCGAGATCAAGGAGTTCAAGTCGGGCGCGGCGCGGATGGCGATCGAGGCCGGCGTGCCGATCGTCCCGCACATCGTGTGGGGCGCCCAGCGGGTGTGGACCAAGGGTCATCCCAAGAATCTGTGGCGGCCCAAGGTGCCGATCTCCGTGGCGGTGGGCGAGCCGATCGCCCCGACGCTGCCGGCCGCGGAGCTGACCGCGCTGCTGCACAGCCGCATGCAGCACCTGCTCGAGCAGGTCCAGGACGCCTACGGGCCCTACCCGCCCGGCGAATACTGGGTGCCCAAGCGCCTCGGCGGCAGTGCGCCGTCGCTGGCGGAGGCCTCGCGGATGGACGCGGAGGAGGCTGCGGAGCGGGCTGCGCGACGGGCGCAGGCCTCGGAGTAGGGCATGGAGCCGGTCTTCCGCAGCCTGGAGATCGCGGCCGGGATAGCGCGGCGCGTCACCGGAACCAGGATCACCTTCCACGGGTTGGAAAACCTCCCGCGGCGCGGTGGCGCGGTCGTCGCCATCAACCACACCGGCTACATCGACTTCCTGCCCGCGGCCCTGGCGGCGACCGAGCGCAAGCGGCGGCTGCGGTTCATGATCAAGGCCGAGATGACGCAGGTGCGCGTGGTCAACTTCCTGATCACGCACTCCAAGACCATTCCGGTGGACCGCAGCGCGGGTTCCGGGGCCTACGCCGAGGCGGTGCAGCGGCTGCGCGAGGGCGAACTGGTCGCCGTGTACCCGGAGGCCACCATCAGCCGCTCCTTCGAACTCAAGGAGTTCAAGTCGGGTGCGGCGCGGATGGCGGTCGAGGCGCAGGTGCCGCTGATCCCGCTGATCGTCTGGGGCGCGCACCGGATGTGGACCAAGGACCACCCGAGGCGCTTGAGCCGCAGGAAGATTCCGATCACCGTGGTGGTGGGCGAGCCGCTGGACCCGGTCGGCGACGCCCGGGATCTGGATGCCCACGAACTGGAGGCCGCGCTGCGCGCCTCGATGACGACGATCCTGCACCGGGTGCAGGACGACTATCCGCATCCGGCCGGTGCCTACTGGGTGCCCCGGCGACTCGGCGGTGGGGCCCCGACCCTGGCCGAGGCCAAACAGCTCGACGAGGCCGAACTGGCCGAGCGGGCCCGAAAGCGAAGTGACCGACGATGACCCCGCCCGCACTGATCGCCACCGACGTGGATGGCACCCTGCTCGACGAGTACGAACAGGTGACCCCGCGCACCAAGGATGCGGTGAACGCCGCGGTGGACTCCGGCACCCGGTTCATCCTGGCCACCGGTCGGCCGCCGCGCTGGGTGGCCCCGGTGGTCGACGCGCTCGGCTTCGCGCCACTGGCGGTGTGCGCCAACGGCTCTGTGCTCTACGACCCGTCGACGGATCGGATCCTGTCGGTGCGCACGCTGTCGATCGACGCGCTGGTCCGCCTCGCCGACATCGCGCACCGGGTGCTGCCGGGGGCCGGCCTGGCCGTCGAGCGGGTGGGGGAGAGCGCCCACGACGCGGCGACGCCGCAGTTCGTCAGCTCGCCGGGTTACGAGCACGCCTGGCTCAATCCGGACAACACCGAGGTGTCGCTGACCGACCTGCTCTCGGCCCCGGCGATCAAGCTGCTGATCCGGCAGGTCGGGGCCACGAGCTCCGACATGGCCGCCGAGTTGGTGAAACACATTGGCAGCGAGGCGGATATCACGTACAGCACCAACAACGGTCTGATCGAGGTGATGCCGTCCGGAGTCAGCAAGGCGACCGGGATCGCCGAGTTCGCCGATCCGTTGGGCATCACTGCCGACGAGATCATCACCTTCGGCGACATGCCCAACGACGTGGCGATGCTGGCCTGGGCCGGGCACGGGGTGGCGATGGGCAACGCGCACCCGGCGGCCATCGCCGCGGCCAACGAGGTGACGACGCCGAACACCGACGACGGCCTGGCCCGGGTCCTCGAGCGCTGGTGGCCCTGACTCCTAGCTGGTGATCTTGAGCTGGATCGGGGTGAACCGCTCGAGCTGGACCGGCGGGCCGTCCGGCGGAGGCGGCGGCAGCCGCTGGGCGACCCCGTCGACCACGCGGGTGACCAGGCCGGTCTCTCGGTCGTAGTTCAGGGTGCCGCGCTGGAAGTTCTGCACGATCCATTGCGGCTCGTGGATCTCGGCGCTGGTCGGCAGGCCCAGCAGGCCGCGCTCGTAGCCCAGGGACGCCCAGGCCGCGTAGATGGCGCCGGTCACCGGTTCGGCCCCGCTCTCGGTGGACCAGTACATGGCCCCGTGCTCGAAGGTGGCATACCGCGCGCCCCGGTCGGCGAAGGCCTCCGGTGAGGTGGGCGCCCCGAGCGCCGAGGCGTCCCCGCCCATCGACTCCCACTTGGCGAAGATCGCGCCGCCGCGCAGCCGGTCCTCGAGCGTCAGCGGGGGCGGGGGTTGGTTGAACCGCGCTGCCAGATCGCGGATCTCGTCGAGCGCGGCGTAGGCGGCGTCGCCCGGGCAGTCGGTGTTCCCGACGTCGCGGTGCGCGAAGATCGTCGGCAGCGTGGGCATGGACCCGCTGGCAAAGTGGGTGAACCGTCCGCCGGCCGAGCGCAGTACGACGGTGCCGCGCGGGTCGACATGATCGAGTCCGAGCCGCCATCCCAGCAGTCGTCCCATGGTGCCCAACAGGATGTCGGGAGGTCGGACCGCCTGATAGTTGCCGATCATCGCCACGCCGAAGGTGTTGTGGTTGAAGCCGCCGGAGTGTGATCCCTCGACGGGGCGGTCGGTACCGCCGGCGCGGCCCTCGAAGACCTGTCCGTACTTGTCCACCAGCGCGTTGTAGCCGATGTCGCACCAGCCCAGGGTCTGGGTGTGGTACGCGTAGATCGCCCGGAGGATGGCCGCGGAATCCTCGGGGGCGTAGTCGTTACTGCCGGCGGTGTGATGGACCGTGGCGGCCTGCACCGCGTCGCCGTAGCTCGGGCCGCCGCAGCGTCCCGTCGGTCCCGCTCCCCATTGCGCGCGACTGATGATGACCGGCGGTTGGCCGGGCGGTAGCGCCGCGGTCGGCGGGGTCCACTGCGCATCGATCGGGGCCTGCGGCGGGCTGATGAGCACCGCGGAAAGATGCTGCCCCAGCGGCTGTTCGACGCTGGCCGGGCGGTAGCCGAGTTCCCGGTCGGCGTCGTGGTCGCGGAGCGTCTCGGCGGTGGTCGTCGGCGCGCCCGCGGGCCGGTCGACCGCGATCTGCACGCTGGTGGTGTTGCCGACGAACACCGCATCGGTGCCGCGCGGTGCGCCGTCGGAGCCGTCGTCGGCGTTGGATTGCAGAGCCTCGGCCTCGTACCAGGGGCCCCAGCTACCGTCGCCGCGCTTGGCCCGGATGCGCGCCGAGGTGTCGGTGAGGTCGTCGCCGGTGAGCGCCACCATGGAGAACGGGGTCGGTTGCGAGATCTCGCGCACCGTGGTGCCGCCCCCGAGTCCGTCGAGCGGCTGTTCGATCAGGCGGGTGTCCTCGGCGCTGGGCGTCTCGTCGCGCGGCTGCGACCCGTCGAGGGCCCACGGCAGGATCACCACGGTCGCCGCGATCGCGGTGAGCAGCAGAGCCGGCGGTGGCCGGCGGCCGGAACGGCGGGGCACGGTCCGATGTTACGTATGTGTCGTGTGTTACTCGTGTTTCGACACGGTACGAAAGTGAATTAAGTGACTACTTGATCCCACCGCTACGGGATCCGGCCCGACACGTGCAACGGCACCGCAGGGAGTTCGGGCTCGATAGGGGTCGAGTGCGAGCCCACCCTGCGGTGCCGTTTGGTTACAGGACTGTGGAGTCGGTCACCCCGCCGCGGCGGTTGCGGCCTCGGCCGCACCGGCGGCGGCTCCGGCGGCGGCCTCGGCGGCCGGGGCGGCGGCGCCCTGGGCGGCCGGTGCCGCGGACTGCACCGCGCTCATGATCGACGGCATCACGACGCCCTTGAGCAGGTCGATCGCCTGACCGGCGCCGAGCTGGTTGGCGGCGCTGCTCAGGTCACTGATCAGCCCGCCGCCCCCGGTCGAGGCCGGCATCGCCGCCAGCGAGGGGTCGCCCAGGATCGGATACGTGCCCGCCATCGGATCGAGTCCGATCGGCGCGCTGATCGGCACCTCATTGGGCAGACCCAGGCCCGGGGCGGCACCCGGCACCGGGGCCAGCGGATCCGGTGAGGTCAGCGCCGGGTTCAGGCCCGTGTCGGTCAGGCCGGGGGTCAGGCCCGCGGGGCTGGTCAGCTCCGGGGTCAGGGCCGGATTGGCCAGCGCCGGGTCGTCGAGCGACGGCGTCGTCAGTCCGGGGGTCGCCGGCGTGGTCAGGCCCGGGGTGGTCAGACCCGGAGAGGTCAGACCGGGCGTGGTGAGACCCGGGGTGGTCAGGCCGGGCGTGGTCAAGCCCGGGGTAGTCAGGCCGGGGCTCGTCAGGCCGGGGCTGGTCAGCGCCGGATTGGTCAGCCCGGTGGCAGGCATGGCGCCCGCGGGGCTCAGGCCGGTCGGCATGGGCGGCAGGTTGATCCCGAACTGCGAGAGGCCCTGCTGCAGCGCGGACATCAGCTCGTTCGGCAGGTCGGTCACGACGGCCGCCTGCTCGAAGTCGCGCTCCTGCGGGACCGGCGAGAGCTCGGAAAGGGCAATCACGGCAAATGGACTCGCAACGGCCAGGGCGGCGACCGCGCTCATGGCTGTCGAGAGCTTGCGTCGACGTCGGTTTGGCACGGAAGTCTCCTCAATCTGGACTACGTGTGTGCATCTGGAACTACTGGATCGACGGTACAGCTGTGACAGCTGTGACTAGAGTGACGATGCGGAATCGTGAGCGAATCGCGACATGGCGGAGTTGTCGGCGTCGCTCGGGGCAATTTGGCACTGTCCGATACCCTTGCCTCCGATGACCTCTCCGCACCCTGGTCGCTATGACCTCTTTGTCGTCGGATCCGGCTTTTTCGGGCTGACGATCGCTGAGCGCGTGGCCACGCAGCTGGGTAAACGGGTACTCGTCGTCGAGCGGCGCCCCCATATAGGTGGAAACGCGTACTCCGAGGCCGAGCCGGAAACCGGCATCGAGGTCCACAAGTACGGCGCGCACCTGTTCCACACCTCCAACCAGCGGGTGTGGGAGTACGTGCGGCAGTTCACCGACTTCACCGACTACCAGCACCGCGTCTTCGCGATGCACGACGGGCAGGCCTATCAGTTCCCGATGGGGCTGGGCCTGGTGTCGCAGTTCTTCGGCCGCTACTTCAGCCCCGACGAGGCCCGCGCGCTGATCGCCGAGCAGGCCGCCGAGATCGCCACCGCCGACGCGCAGAACCTGGAAGAAAAGGCCATCTCGCTGATCGGCCGGCCGCTGTACGAGGCGTTCGTCAAGCACTACACCGCCAAGCAGTGGCAGACCGACCCCAAGGAACTGCCCGCGGCCAACATCACCCGGCTGCCGGTCCGCTACACGTTCAACAACCGCTACTTCAACGACACCTACGAGGGCCTGCCCGTCGACGGCTACACCGCCTGGCTGGAGAACATGGCCGCCGACGAGCGCATCGAAGTCCGGCTGGACACCGACTGGTTCGACGTCCGCGAGCAACTGCGCGCCGAGAACCCCGAGGCGCCGGTGGTCTACACCGGCCCGCTGGACCGCTACTTCGACTACGCCGAGGGCCGGCTGGGCTGGCGCACGCTGGACTTCGAGCTCGAGGTGGTGCCGACCGGTGACTTCCAGGGCACCTCGGTGATGAACTACAACGATGCGGACGTGCCCTACACCCGCATCCACGAGTTCCGACACTTCCATCCGGAGCGGTCCTACCCGACCGACAAGACCGTGATCATGCGTGAGTACTCCCGTTTCGCCGACGCCGACGACGAGCCGTACTACCCGATCAACACCGACGCCGACCGGGCGTTGCTGACGGCGTATCGCAATCGCGCCAAGGCCGAGACCGCGGCAGCAAAGGTGCTGTTCGGTGGCCGCCTGGGTACCTACCAGTACCTCGACATGCACATGGCCATCGCCAGTGCGCTCAACATGTACGACAACGTCCTGGCGCCGCATCTCGTCGACGGCGCCGCACTGACAGACGAAAGCAGTACCGCATGAGTGACATCCCCTCCGGCCCGCTCGACGCAGCGGAGTCCCGGGCGGTGAGCCTGCTGTCCCGGATCATCCTGCCGCGCCCCGGCGAACCGCTGGACGTGCGCAAGCTCTACATCGAGGAATCCGCCACCAACGCCCGGCGCGCGCACGCCCCGACCCGCACCTCGCTGGAGATCGGCCGCGACTCCGAGGTGTCGTTCGCGACCTACTTCAACGCGTTCCCGGCCAGCTACTGGCGACGGTGGTCGACCCTCGAATCGGTGGTGTTGCGCGTCGAGTTGACCGGCTCGGGCCGCGTCGACGTCTACCGCACCAAGGCCACCGGCGCCCGCATCACCGTCGGCGGCGCCCCGGTGTCCAGCCCGGACCCGTCGACCCCGGCGTGGACCGAGTTCGAGATCAGCCTGGATCCCTTCGAGGACGGCGGCTGGATCTGGTTCGACATCACCACCGACACCGACGTCACCGTGCACAGCGCGGGTTGGTACGCCCCGGTGCCCGCCCCGGGCCGGGCCAACGTCGCCGTGGGCATCCCCACCTTCAACCGGCCCGCGGACTGTGTCAACGCCCTGGCCGCACTGACCTCGGATCCGTTGGTGGACAACGTGATCGGTGCGGTGATCGTCTCCGATCAGGGCAACAAGAAGGCCGTCGACCATCCGGACTTCGCGGCCGCCGCCGCGCCGCTGAAGGATCGGCTGACCATCCACAACCAGCCGAATCTCGGCGGCTCCGGTGGCTATAGCCGGGTGATGTACGAGGCGCTGAAGAACACCGACTGCGAACAGATCCTGTTCATGGACGACGACATCCGCATCGAGCCGGACTCGATCCTGCGGGCGCTGGCGCTGAACCGGTTCGCCAAGTCGCCGACCATCGTCGGCGGGCAGATGCTCAATCTGCAGGAGCCCTCGCACCTGCACGTGATGGGCGAGGTGGTCAACCGCGCCAACTTCATGTGGACGAATGCGCCCTACACCGACTACGACCACGACTTCGCGAAGTTCCCGCTGGCCGACGAGGAAGAACGCAGCAAGCTGCTGCACCGCCGCATCGACGTCGACTACAACGGCTGGTGGATGTGCATGATCCCGCGGGCCGTCGCCGAGGAACTCGGTCAGCCGTTGCCGCTGTTCATCAAGTGGGACGACGCCGAATACGGTTTGCGCGCAGCCGAACACGGCTACGGCACCGTCACCATGCCGGGCACCGCGATCTGGCACATGGCCTGGAGCGACAAGGACGACGCCATCGACTGGCAGGCCTACTTCCACCTGCGCAACCGCCTGGTGGTCTCGGCGCTGCACTGGGACGGCGACGTCAAGGGCCTGCTGAAGAGCTCGCTGAAGGCGACCCTGAAACACCTGCTCTGCCTGGAATATTCGACGGTCGCCATCCAGAACCAGGCCATCGAGGACTTCCTGGGCGGCCCGGAGCGCATCTTCTCCATCCTCGAGTCGGCGCTGCCGGACGTGCACCGGATGCGCAAGCAGTTCCCCGACGCCGTCCCGCTGCCGGGTGCCACCTCGCTGCCCAGCCCGTCGGGCCGCCGGTCGGTCAACCGGCCGCCGGTGTCGTTGCCCGCCATCGGCCTGACGTTGGCGCGCGGCGTCATCCACCAGCTGAAGAAGGAGAACCCGGAGCATCACCTGCGGCCCGAGCTGAACGTGGCCACTCAGGATGCGCGCTGGTTCCTGCTGTGCCAGGTTGACGGGGTCACGGTCACCACCGCCGACGGGCGCGGCGTGGTTTACCGGCAGCGCGACCGGGACAAGATGTTCGGGCTGCTGCGGGCCTCGCTGCGCCAGCACATCCGGCTGGCCCGCAAGTACAACACCATGCGTCGGGTCTACCGGGCGGCACTGCCGACGTTGACCAGCAAGCAGAAGTGGGAGTCGGTACTGCTGGAACCCAGCCCGGAAACCAGCAATGCCTGAACCGCAGTGGCGCGCGGCCACGCCCGCCGACGCGCCCCCGCCCACCCGCGAGGAGATCGCGCTCATCGCGGTGCAGGGCGCGCTCGCGGGTAGGCCCGGCGTACTGCGCATCGCGCGGGCCATGTCGCACTTCGGCGAGCACAGCCTCGGCTGGGTGGCCGTCGCGGCCGCGGGCGCGCTGGCCAACCCGCGCCGCCGTCGGGAATGGGTCACCGCCGGTGCGGGCGCATTCCTCGCGCACGCCGCCGCCGTCGTCATCAAACGGGTGGTCCGCCGCACCCGGCCGTCGCATCCGGGCATCGCCGTGAACGTGGGCACGCCGAGTCGGCTCAGCTTCCCGTCGGCGCACGCCACCTCCACCACCGCCGCGGCCGTGCTGCTCGGCCGGGTCACCGGCGCGCCGCTGCCGGCGCTGCTGGTACCGCCGATGGCGTTGTCGCGCATGGTGCTCGGCGTGCACTACCCCTCCGACGTCGCCACCGGGATCGTGGTCGGCGCGCTCGTGGCCAAGGGCACCGAGGCTGTTTCGGTCCGGTTGGACCGCCGTCACAGAGGAGATCGATGACTGAGACGCCCGCGGTCGCCGGCCCACCGAAATCACTGCCCGCCGGCGTCGTCAAGGCGCTGCGGCCGCGTCAGTGGGTGAAGAACCTGCTGGTGCTCGCCGCACCGCTGGCCGCGCTCGGCGGCGAGGTCGAGTACGACTACAGCTTCGTGCTGACCCGGGTGGCCATCGCGTTCGCGGTGTTCAGCATGGCGGCGTCGTGCATCTACCTGGTCAACGACGCCCGCGACGTCGAGGCCGACCGCCAGCACCCCACCAAGCGGTTCCGCCCGATCGCCGCCGGCGTGGTGCCGGAGGGGCTGGCCTACGGGCTGGCCGCGGTCCTCGGGGTGGCCGCGCTGGCCATCTCCTGGTTCGTCGAGCCCAACCTGGCCGTGGTCATCGCCGCCTACCTGGCCATCCAGCTGGCGTACTGCTTCGGCCTCAAACACCTGGCCGTGATCGACATCTGCATCGTGTCGTCGGCCTACCTGATCCGCGCGATCGCCGGCGCCGCGGCCGCGCAAATCCCACTGTCGCAATGGTTCCTGTTGGTGATGGCCTTCGGTTCGCTGTTCATGGCGGCCGGCAAGCGCTACGCCGAACTGCAGCTGGCCGAGCGCACCGGGGCCAAGATCCGCAAGTCACTGGAGAGCTACACCAGCAGCTACCTGCGCTTCGTGTGGACGCTGGCGGGAACCGCGGTGGTGCTCTGCTACGGGCTGTGGGCCTTCGAGCGCGACGGCAACGAGGGCTCGTGGTTCGCGGTGTCGATGATCCCGTTCACCATCGCGATCCTGCGCTACGCCGTCGACATCGACGGCGGCATCGCCGGTGAGCCCGAGGACATCGCACTGCGGGACCGGGTGCTGCAGTTCCTTGCGGTGGCGTGGATCGGAACAGTCGGTGCCGCGGTCATCTTCGGCTGACGCCACCCCCACCCTGCGCCGGGCGCCGTTGTCGCCCAAGGAATCGTTGTCGCCCAAGAAGCCGCCGTCGCCCAAGAAGCCGCTGTCGCGGCCCCCGCTGCTCCCGGATTTCCCGCTGCCCGGCTCAGCCCGGATCAGCCTGTGGTGCAGCCTGCTGGTGGTCGCGGTGCTGTTCGGCTGGGGCGCGTGGCGGCGCCGCTGGATCGCCGACGACGGCCTGATTGTCCTGCGCACCATCCGAAACCTGTTGGCCGGCAACGGTCCGGTGTTCAACGCCGGGGAGCGGGTGGAGGCCAACACCTCCACGCTGTGGACCTACGTGATGTACCTGGCCAGCCTGATCGGCGGTCCGGCGCGCCTCGAGTACGTGGCGCTGGCCGTCGCGCTGAGCCTGTCGGTCCTGGGCGTGGTGCTGCTCATGCTCGGCGCCGCGCGGCTCTACGCGCCCAGCCTGCGGGGCCGCAGCGCGCTGCTGTTGCCGGCCGGTGCGCTGGTCTACATCGCCATCCCGCCGGCCCGCGACTTCGCGACGTCGGGCCTGGAGAACGGCATGGTGCTGACCTACGTCGGCCTGCTGTGGTGGATGTTGGTCTGCTGGTCACAGGGGCTGCGCACGCAGCGGCGCGCATCGCTGTGGAGCGCAGGCGGCCCGGGATTCCTTGGCGCGCTTGCCTTTGTCGCGGGCCTGAGCGTCCTGGTGCGCCCTGAACTCGCGCTGATCGGCGTGGGCGTCCTGCTGCTGTTGTTGCTGACCGCCCGGGACTGGGGCCGGCGGCTCCTGATCGTGGCCGCCGGCGGGTTGCTGCCGGTCGCCTACCAGATCTTCCGGATGGGCTATTACGCGCTGCTGGTGCCGGGCACCGCCGTGGCCAAGGAGGCCTCCGGGTCGCGCTGGGAGCAGGGCTTCCTGTACCTGGCGAACTTCAACAACCCGTACCTGCTGTGGATTCCGGCGGTCCTGCTGATCGCGCTCGGCCTGCTGCTGGTGGCCACCCACACCCGGCCCTGGTGGGTCAACCACGAGGTGGTGGGGGAGCACAGTCGGCTGGTCCGCACCCTGCAGAGCCCGCCCGCGGTGGTGGCCTTCTTCGCCCTCAGCGGCCTGATCCAGGCGGTGTACTGGATTCGTCAGGGCGGCGACTTCATGCACGGCCGGGTGCTGCTGACCCCGCTGTTCTGCATGCTGGCCCCGGTCGCGGTGATCCCGATCGTCAAGCCCGACGGCACCCGATTCTCCAGGGAGGCAGGCTATCTGCTGGCCGGGGCCATGACGGTGCTGTGGGGTTCGGTGGTGGCCTGGGCGCTGTGGGCCGCGAACTCGCCGGGGATGGGTTACGACGCCACCCGGGTCACCTACTCCGGGATCGTGGACGAGCGCGAGTTCTACTCGCAGGCCACCGGCCACGACCACCCGCTGACCGCCGCCGATTATCTGGACTATCCGCGGATGCGCGCGGTGCTGGTGGCGATCCGCAACACTCCCGACGGGGCGCTGCTGCTGCCGTCGGGCAACTACGACCAGTGGGACGTCGTCCCGGCCTACCCGCCGCCGCTGCCCCCGCCGCTTCCGGGCGAGGCGCCGCGTAACCCCGAAACCGTGCCGCACACAGTGTTTTTCACCAACCTCGGCATGCTCGGCATGAACGTGGGTCTCGACGTCCGGGTGCTCGACCAGATCGGCCTGGCCAATCCGCTGGCCATGCACTCCGATCGGCTCGAGGACGGCCGGATCGGCCACGACAAGAACCTCTTCCCGGACTGGGCCGTGGCCGAGGGCCCGTTCCTCAAGGAGCCGCCCTACATCCCGGCCTACCTGGACGAGGGCTGGATCCGGCAGGCCGAGGCCGCGCTGCAGTGCCCGGCCACCGAGGCCATGCTCAAGTCGATCAGGGAACCGCTGGGCCCGCGCAAGTTCCTGTCCAACGTGCTGCGGGCCTACGACTACACCCAGTACCGCCTCGACCGGGTGCCGATGTACGAACTGCGGCGCTGCGGACTGGAGAGCCCGGAGTTGCCCGAACCGCCGTACACGGGCATGCCGGCCACCGGCCCCTGAGGCGGCCGGTAACGCTTTGTCGCCCCGGCAGCGATACCTCTTGCGGGTGCGCACCGGCGGACCCGCCACGCGCCGTGCCGCGATCACGCTTCGGCCACGAACGAACGGATGGACCACGTCTTGACGACGACGTCGCCACGACTGCGGACGGCCGCGCGCCGACTGCTGGCCACCGTGGGTGGACAGTCCAGCTTCTACAGCGACTGGTACTCGCCGTCGAACTTCAACAACCAGGCCTACACCTACAAATGGGAGACTTTCCTCACTCGCGAGTTGCCCGCCTACCTGGCCGCCGACCAGGGGGTTTCATCCAGCGGGAACGCCGTCGTCGGATTGTCGATGTCCGGTGGGGCCGCCCGGATCCTGGCGGCCTACCACCCCGGCCAGTTCCGGTACGCGGCCTCGCTGTCGGGGCTCCTCAACCCGTCGACCCCGTTCATGAAGCAGGCGATCCGGGTGGCGATGCTCGATGCCGGCGGCTACAACGTCGACAACATGTGGGGCCCGCCGTGGAACCCGGCCTGGCAGCGCAACGACCCGGTGGAGCAGGTCCAGACCCTGGTCAACAACGGCACTCGGCTCTGGATCTATTGCGCGCCTGGCGGTTCCACCGATCTCGACGAGAACGCCGATCCGAACCAGGCGCTGAACGCCACGAGTTTGGAGACCCTGGCGATCGGCAGCAACCGGCGCTTCGGAGAGAAGTACGCGGCGGCCGGGGGCACCAATGCGACCTTCGATTTTCCCGCGGCCGGCAGCCATTCCTGGGCCTACTGGGGCCAGCAGTTGCAGGCCATGAAGCCAGATCTGATCGCGACGCTCAATGGTTGAGGCAGAAGGAACCGACAAGAGTCGATGGCCATTTCTGTGGTTGACTACACGGGCGCGTGGACACAGTTGTCAGCGGCTCCTGCCGCGATGGGGTTGTCAGTGACGCCGAAATACGTGCGGCTTATCAAAGGATGGGATGGGTAGTTCTATGAAGTTTGTCGAGAAGATGCGCGGTGCGTGGGGGCGCCGCCTCGCAGCCGGAGCCGCCGCAGCGGCCCTGCTGCCCGGTCTGATCGGCTTCGCCGGTTCCACCGCGACCGCCGGGGCGTTCTCCCGGCCGGGTCTGCCGGTGGAATACCTGGATGTGCCGTCGGCCGGAATGGGCCGCGACATCCGTGTCCAGTTCCAGAGCGGCGGCGAGAACTCCCCGGCGGTCTATCTGCTCGACGGCCTGCGCGCCCAGGACGACTTCAACGGCTGGGACATCAACACCGCCGCGTTCGAGTGGTACCACGGCTCCGGCCTGTCGGTCGTGATGCCGGTCGGCGGCCAGTCCAGCTTCTACTCCGACTGGTACAAGCCGGCCTGCGGCAACAACGGCTGCACCACCTACAAGTGGGAGACCTTCCTGACCCAGGAGCTCCCGGCGTACCTGGCCACCAAGGGCGTGGACAACAGCCGCACCGCCGCGGTGGGCCTGTCGATGGCCGGTTCGGCCGCGCTGACCCTGGCGATCTGGCACCCCGGACAGTTCCAGTACGCCGCGTCGCTGTCGGGCTACCTGAACCTGTCCGAGGGCTGGTGGCCCATGCTGGTCAACCTCTCGATGGGTGACGCCGGCGGCTACGACGCCAACGACATGTGGGGCCGTACCCAGGACCCGGACAACGCCTGGGAGCGCAACGACCCGATGGTCAACATCGACCGCCTGGTGGCCAACAACACCCGCATCTGGATCTTCTGCGGCAACGGCAAGCCGGCCGAGGTCAACGGCAACATCGCGGGCAACAACTTCAACGCGAAGTTCCTCGAGAGCTTCACGTTGCGCACCAACAAGACGTTCAAGGACAACTACATCGCTGCCGGCGGCACCAACGGTGTCTTCAACTTCCCGGAGGGCGGCACGCACGACTGGCCGTACTGGGGACAGCAGCTGCAGGCGATGAAGCCGGACATCCAGCGCGTGCTGGGTGCCGTCCCGCAGGACCCGGCCGCGCTCGCCGCCGCCGAGACCGACGCGGCGACCGCCGAGCCGGTCGGCGCGGGCGGCTGACGAACGCCTTCGGAACGGCGGTGGACCTCACGGTCCACCGCCGTTCTGCTGTTCCGGGCGGGCCCGCGATTGGCCGGACCCCGCCGCTCGGCGTGCGGTGATGTGATTCACTACGTTGCGGACGGGGCGGCCGGCACAAGGACTAAGGGGCGCACAAGGTGGGCACGACGGTGGATAACGCGGCGGTGGACAAGACGCCGGTGGGCACGACCATGTGGACGGCGATCACGCGCGTGCTGTGCGCGGCGGTCCTGGCGGTCGCGATGTGGGGTGTGGGCACCGCGCAGGGCACGCCCGGCACCGCGCACGCCGAGGGCGTCGAGTACCTGCAGGTGCCGTCGGCGGCGATGGGCCGCGACATCCCCGTGGCATTCCAGGCCGGCGGCCCGCACGCGGTCTTCCTGCTCGACGCGTTCAACGCCGCCCCCGACGTCTCCAACTGGGTGACCGTCGGCAACGGCATGAACGCCCTGGCGGGCAAGGGCGTCTCGGTCGCCGCGCCGGCCGGCGGCGCGTTCAGCCTCTACACCAACTGGGAGCAGGACGGCAGCAAGCAGTGGGAGACGTTCCTGAGCACGGAACTGCCCGACTGGCTGGCCGCCAACAAGGGCCTGTCGCCCACCGGACACGGCATCGTCGGCGCCGCCCAGGGCGGCACCGCCGCGGTGACGCTGGCCGCCTTCTACCCGAACCGGTTCCGCTACGCGGGCTCGCTGTCGGGCTTCATGAACCCGTCCAACACGTTCCTCAACGGCGCCATCCAGGAAGGCATGATGCGCTTCGGCGGCGCGGACGCCAACCGGATGTGGGGCCCGGCCCAGCTGGGCCGCTGGAAGTGGCACGACCCCACCGTGCACTCGCAGTTGCTGATCGACAACAACACCCGGCTGTGGGTCTACTCTCCTCAGACGCTGACCGCCAGCGACCCCGCGGCGATGATCGGCTACGCCGACCAGGCCCAGGGCAGCAACCGGTCCTTCTACTCGGCCTACCGCGCCAACGGCGGCTCCAACGGGCACTTCGACTTCCCGACCAGTGGCGACCACGGCTGGGGTTCGTGGGCCCCGCAGCTGGGCGCGATGTCCAACGACATTGCCGCAGCAATCGGCTAGCAGTTAGCCGAATGCCCGCCGGCCGGCAGGCCCGCGGGCGCCAGGGCAGGTTCTCGGTAGCCGGTAACGTGGAGTCGTGTTGCAGCGGGCCAGGTGGTTTCTCCCAGGGCGGGCGCCCTGGCTGACGGCATCGTCGGCGTTGATCGCCGCGACGGCCGCCGCCACGGTGTGTGCTTGCTCACCTGGCGAGACCGTGATGACGTCCTCGGTGGCCCCGCAGGATCCCGGCGTCGGTTCGGTGAGCCAACCGCACACCGACACCCTCGCCACCACGGACGAGCAGCGGGAGTTCCTGGCGGCCCTGACGAAGGCCGGCGTGCACCCGTCCAGTGAGCTCATGGCGCTGTCGATAGGCTCCTACATCTGTCAGGCACATGGTGCGGGGCAAAGCGATCAGGCGGTACGCGATTTCGTGCTGCCGCTGATCCGCGGCGACCTGCGCGACGCGCAACCCGACGTTGCGGCTACGGCGATGACCAACCAGGTCGACGCCGTGACGTCTGCCTACATGCGCATCGCAACCGACCGACTCTGCTAGCAGGAGAAGATGGCTCGCACAACCAAGGCCGCTCGTCGCCGTCGGCACCGCATCCTCGGCCTGATCGCCGCCGCGGCCGTCGCCGTCGTCATCGCGCTGGTCGTCGCCGTGATCGTGATCATCGTCCGGCGCCCGGAGGCCCCGCCGACCGCGGTGCCGCCCTCGGCCGTCCCGCCGACGTCGGTGGCACCCGACCGCAAGCCCCGGCCCGAGTTCCAGGACGCCAGTTGCCCGGACGTGCAGGCGCTGGTGATCCCGGGGACCTGGGAGTCCTCGCGGGTCGACGACCCGCTGAACCCGACGCAGTTCCCGATGTCGCTGATGCTGAAGGTCAGCCGGCCGCTGCAGGAGCAGTTCAGCCCCGAGCGGCTGCAGGTGTTCACGGTTCCCTACACCGCGCAGTTCCACAATCCGTTCTCCGCCGACGGGCAGATGTCGTACAACGACAGCCGCGCCGAAGGCACCCGGGCCGCGGTCAAGGCGATGACGGACATGAACGAGCGCTGCCCGCTGACGAGCTATGTGCTGATGGGCTTTTCGCAGGGCGCGGTGATTGCCGGTGACCTCGCCAGCGACATCGGCAACGGCCGCGGGCCGGTCGACGAGGACCTGGTGCTCGGTGCGACGCTGATCGCCGACGGCCGCCGCGAGATGGGCGTCGGCAAGGAGATCGGCCCCAACGCCCCGGGCCACGGCGCCGAGATCACCCTGCACGAGGTGCCGATGCTGTCCACGCTGGGCCTGGCGATGACCGGGCCGCGGCCCGGCGGTTTCGGTGCGCTCAACGACCGCACCAACCAGATCTGCGCGGCCGGGGACCTGATCTGCGCGGCGCCCGACGGCGCGTTCAGCATCACCAACCTGCCGCGGACGCTGGAGACCCTGGCCGGTGGGGCCGGTCAACCGGTGCACGCGCTGTACGCCACCCCGCAGTTCTGGAGTCTGGATGGGCAGCCGGCCACGGAGTGGACACTGAACTGGGCCCGGGGGCTGATCGAGAACGCCCCGCATCCCAAGCACGGTTAGCGGCGGGTCACGAGACGGTCTCGGCCTGTCAACGGGATTTGTCGTCAGCCCTACCGGCCCGTAACATTAAGAACAGACTAAGAGCTGCGCGGCGTTGATCCCGTGCCTCGGAGCGATCCGACGGGAGTCCCCAGGGCGTCTGTACGATCTGTGAGGTTTGGGGGTCAGCGCCACGCGGTTCGGCCCAGCTCGCCGGTGCGTCATCGGACATGACGCCGCAGCTGACCCGTAGCAGTGTTCGACAGGAGAAATTTATGGCGTTCCACAACCCCTTCATCAAGGACGGGCGGATCGTCTTCCCCGAAAACTCCAGCATCGTCAAACACGTCGAGAAGTGGGCCAAGGTACGCGGTGACAGCCTGGCGTACCGCTTCCTGGATTTCTCCACCGAACGCGACGGGGTCGCCCGCGACCTGACCTGGGCCGAGTTCAGCGCCCGCAACAAGGCGGTCGCCGCGCGGCTGCAGCAGGTCACCGAGCCCGGCGACCGGGTCGCGATCCTGTGCCCGCAGAACCTGGACTATCTGGTGGCGTTCTTCGGCGCGCTGTACGGCGGGCGCATCGCGGTGCCGCTGTTCGACCCGTCCGAGCCCGGCCACGTCGGCCGCCTGCACGCCGTCGTCGACGACTGTGAACCGACCGCCATCCTGACCACCACCGACGCCGCCGAGGGCGTGCGCAAGTTCTTCCGCAGCCGGCCCGCCAAGGAGCGTCCGCGCGTCATCGCCGTCGACGCCATCCCCGACGAGGTCGCCGCCACCTGGGTGCAGCCGCCCGAGCCGGACGAGACCACGATCGCCTACCTGCAGTACACCTCGGGCTCGACCCGGATCCCCACGGGTGTGCAGATCACCCACCTGAACCTGGCCACCAACGTGCTGCAGGTGGTCGAGGGGCTCGACGGCGACGACGGCGACCGCGGCCTGTCCTGGTTGCCGTTCTTCCACGACATGGGCCTGATCACGGCGTTGATCGCGCCGATGCTCGGCTACCGCTTCACCTTCATGACCCCGGCCGCGTTCGTCCGTCGCCCCGAGCGCTGGATCCGCGAGTTGGCCCGCAAGCCCGAGGACACCGGCGGCACCATCTCCGTGGCCCCGAACTTCGCGTTCGACCACGCGGCCGCGCGCGGCGTGCCCAAGGAGGGTTCGGCGCCGCTGGACCTGTCCAACGTCAAGGCCATCCTCAATGGCAGCGAGCCGATCTCGGCGGCCACCGTGCGCCGCTTCAACGAGGCCTTCGGCCCGTTCGGTTTCGACCCCAAGGCCATCAAGCCGTCCTACGGTCTGGCCGAGGCCACGTTGTTCGTCTCGACCACGCCCAGCGCCGACCTGCCCCGGATCATCTCCGTGGACCGCGACGAGCTGAACTCCGGCCGGTTCGTCGAGGTGGCCGACGACTCCCCCAAGGCCGTCGCGCAGGCCGGCGCCGGCAAGGTCGGCATCGGGGAGTGGGCCGTCATCGTCGATGCGGAGACCGCCACCGAGCTGCCCGACGGCCAGATCGGCGAGATCTGGATCAGCGGCCAGAACATGGGCACCGGGTACTGGAACAAGCCCGAGGAATCCCGGGAGACCTTCCAGAACATCCTCAAGTCGCGGACCGACCCGTCGCACGCCGAGGGCGCCGACGACGACGCCACCTGGGTGCGTACCGGCGACTACGGCGCCTACTACGACGGAGAGCTGTTCATCACCGGCCGGGTCAAGGACCTCGTCATCATCGACGGGCGCAACCACTACCCGCAGGACCTCGAGTACTCCGCGCAGGAAGCCAGCAAGGCGCTGCGCACCGGCTACGTCGCGGCCTTCTCGGTGCCGGCCAACCAACTGCCCGACGAGGTCTTCGACAATGCCCACTCGGGCCTCAAGCGCGACGCCGACGACAGCTCCGAGCAACTGGTGATCGTTGCGGAGCGCGCGCCGGGCGCGCACAAGCTCGAGATCGGGCCCATCACCGACGACATCCGCGCCGCGATCGCGGTCCGGCACGGCGTGACGGTGCGCGATGTGCTGCTCACGGCCGCGGGTGCCATCCCGCGCACCTCGAGCGGCAAGATCGGCCGCCGGGCGTGCCGCGCCGCGTACCTGGACGGAACCCTGCGTTCGGGCAAGGTGGCCAACGCCTTCCCGGACGCGTTGGACTAACAACCGAGGCGAACCAGAACGCGAGCTGAGCTGGGACGCATCCGCCGGGGAGACTCTCCGCCGATAGAAGATGTGAGGCCTTCGATGTCTGAAGACAACGCAAATCCCAACCAGTCGGATCCCGACCACCTCGAGGATCCGGCCGCCGCCGTCCCCGCGCGCACGGACATGTCCGTGCCCGAGATGCGGACCTGGCTGCGGAACTGGGTCGCCAAGGCCACCGGGCAGTCGCCGGAGACCATCAACGAGTCGGCCCCCATGGTCGAACTCGGGCTCTCCTCGCGCGACGCGGTGGCCATGGCCTCCGACATCGAGGACCTGACCGGCACGACGCTGACCGCCACCGTGGCGTTCCGGCACCCGACCATCGAGGCGCTCGCGCAGGTGATCGTCGAGGGCGAACCCGAGGACGAGGCCGGCGCCGGCGACGACGAGGACTGGTCGCGGCCCGCCGAGATCGATCCGGATACCGCCGACATCGCGATCATCGGGGTGGCCACCCGGCTGCCCGGCGACATGAACACCCCCGAGGAGTTGTGGCGCGGCCTGCTCGAGGGCCGCGACGCCATCACCGACCTGCCCGAGGGCCGGTGGGAGGAGTTCCTGTCCGAGCCGCGCATCGCCGAGCGGGTCGCCCGCGCGCGCACCCGCGGCGGCTACCTGTCCGACATCAAGGGTTTCGACGCCGAGTTCTTCGCGCTGTCGAAGATGGAGGCCGACAACATCGATCCGCAGCAGCGGATGGCGCTCGAGCTCACCTGGGAAGCGTTGGAGCACTCCCGGATTCCGGCCTCGAGCCTGCGCGGCGGGCCGGTCGGGGTGTTCGTCGGCAGCTCCAACAACGACTACAGCTTCCTGTCGGTCGCCGATCCGACCACCGCGCATCCCTACGCGATCACCGGTACGACCAGTTCGATCATCGCCAACCGGGTGTCCTACTTCTATGACTTCCGCGGCCCGTCGATGACCATCGACACCGCCTGCTCGAGTTCGCTGGTCGCCATCCACGAGGGCGTGAAGGCGTTGCGCGCCAAGGAAGCCGACGTGGTGGTCGCCGGCGGCGTCAACGCGATGATCACCCCGCTGGTGACCATCGGGTTCGACGAGGTGGGCGGCGTGCTGGCGCCGGACGGCCGGATCAAGTCCTTCTCCGCCGACGCCGACGGCTACGCCCGGTCCGAGGGTGCGGGCATGCTGGTGCTCAAGCGGGTCGCCGACGCGCGCCGCGACGGCGACGAGATCCTGGCGGTCATCGCCGGCAGCGCGGTCAACCACGACGGCCGCTCCAACGGCCTGCTGGCGCCGAACCCCGACGCGCAGGCCGAGGTGCTGCGCAAGGCCTACAAGGACGCCGGCGTCGACCCGCGCACCGTCGACTACATCGAGGCGCACGGCACCGGCACCATCCTGGGTGACCCGATCGAGGCCGACGCGCTGGGCCGGGTCGTCGGCAAGGGCCGCCCCGCGGATCAGCCGGCGCTGCTGGGTGCGGTGAAATCCAATGTGGGACACCTGGAGTCGGCAGCCGGCGCGGCCAGCATGGCGAAGATGGCGCTGTCGATCTACCACGACAAGATCCCGCCGTCGATCAACTACGCCGGGCCCAACCCCTACATCGACTTCGACAAGGAACGGCTCAAGGTCGCCGACACCGTCACCGAGTGGCCCCGCTACAGCGGACACAAGATCGCCGGCGTCTCCGGCTTCGGTTTCGGCGGCGCCAACGCGCACGTCGTGGTCCGCGAGGTGCTGCCCTCGGATCTGGTGGAACCCGAACCGGTTCCGGAGGCTCAGCCGGACAAGCCCGCCGACTCCGACGCCGACGCGGTGTATGTCGGTGGGGTCCGGATGGACGAGTACGGCGAGTTCATCTCCGACGACGACTCGAACCTCGGCGACGACGCGTTCTACGGCCGCGACACCGACGACGACCACGAACTGCCGGGGTTGACCGACGAGGCGCTGCGCCTGCTGGAGGTGGCCCGCGAGGAGCTGGCCGCCGCCGAGGCCGACGAACCCATCAAACCCATTGTCCCGCTGGCTGTCTCGGCATTCCTGACCTCGCGCAAGCGGGCGACGGCCACCGAGCTCGCCGACTGGCTGGACAGCGAAGAGGGGCGGGCCACCCCGCTGGAGGCCATCGGCCGCTCCCTGTCGCGGCGCAACCACGGCCGCTCCCGCGCGGTGATCCTGGCCCACGACCACGACGAGGCGATCAAGGGGCTGCGCGCCCTGGCCGACGGCAAGCAGAGCCCGCTGGTGCTCGCGGCCGACGGCCCGGTGACCAACGGCCCGGTCTGGGTGCTGGCCGGCTTCGGTGCCCAGCACCGCAAGATGGGCAAGAGTCTGTACCTGCGCAACGAGACCTTCGCCGCGTGGATCGACAAGGTCGACGCCCTGGTGCAGGACGAGCTGGGGTACTCGGTCGTCGAGCTCATCCTCGACGACTCGCAGGACTACGGCATCGAGACCACGCAGGTGGTCATCTTCGCCATCCAGGTGGCGCTCGGCGAGCTGCTCAAGCACCACGGCGCGAAACCCACTGCGCTGGTCGGGCAATCGCTGGGCGAGGCGGCCGCGGCCTACTTCTCCGGCGGACTGAGCCTGGCCGATGCGACCCGCACCATCTGTTCGCGTTCGCACCTGATGGGCGAGGGCGAGGCGATGCTGTTCGGCGAGTACATCCGGCTGATGGCGCTGGTGGAGTACTCCGCCGACGAGATCAAGACGGTGTTCTCCGACTTCCCGGACCTCGAGGTGTGCGTCTACGCGGCGCCGACCCAGACCGTCATCGGCGGCCCGCCCGAACAGGTGGACGCGATCATCGCGCGCGCCGAGTCGGAGGGGAAGTTCGCCCGCAAGTTCCAGACCAAGGGCGCCAGCCACACCCAGCAGATGGATCCGCTGCTCGGTGAGCTGGCCGCCGAGCTGGTCGGCATCGAGCCGCAGCCGCTGCAGACCGCGTACTTCTCCACCGTGCACGAGGGGCAGTTGATCCGGGCCGGCGCCGAGCCGATCCACGATGTCGAGTACTGGAAGAAGGGGCTGCGGCACAGCGTCTACTTCACCCACGGCGTCCGCAATGCCGTCGACAACGGCCACACCACGTTCCTGGAGTTGGCGCCGAATCCGGTGGCGCTCATGCAGGTCGGCCTGACCACCGCAGCGGCCGGGCTGCACGACGCCCAGCTGATCCCGACGCTGGCGCGCAAGCAGGACGAGGTCGACTCGATGACCGTGGCGATGGCGAACCTGTTCGTCCACGGCCACGATCTGGACTTCCGCACGCTGTTCCCGCTCCCGTCGGAGCGTCCGGTGGATCCGGCGATCGACTACGCGAACATCCCCCCGACCCGGTTCCGCCGCAAGCCGCACTGGCTCGAGGCGCGCTTCACCGGTGACAGCTCGCTGATCATGCCGGGCAACCATGTCGCCACCCCGGACGGGCGGCACATCTGGGAGTTCGCGCCGAAGGGTGCGGCCGATCTGGCCGGCCTGGTGAAAGCCGCTGCCGCGCAGGTGCTCCCGGACGCCACGTTGACCGCCGCCGAGCAGCGCGCCATCCCGGCCGAGGGCTCCCGCCTGGTCACCACCCTGACCCGGCACCCCGGCGGCGCCACGGTGCAGGTGCACGCGCGCATCGGCGAGTCCTTCACGCTGGTCTACGACGCGGTCGTCAGCCGCGCCGGTCAGGCCGGCACGCTGCCGGCCGCGGCTGCCGCGGGCGCCGTCGTCGCGCAGCCGGCGGGCACCGAACTGGCGCCCGGGCAGGTCGAGCAGCCGCAACTCGCCGGCGGACTCGGCGACGTCGTCGAGGCCGAGATCCTCAGCGACAACCTGACCCAGGGCGCGAACCTGGGCGCGGGCTTCGCCAAGTGGAGCCCGGACTCCGGCGAGAGCGTCGGCGACCGGTTGGCCGCGATCGTCGGCGGCGCCATGGGTTATGAGCCCGAGGATCTGCCCCGCGAGGTCCCTCTGATCGAGCTGGGGCTGGATTCGCTGATGGCGGTGCGCATCAAGAACCGCGTCGAGTACGACTTCGACCTGCCGCCGATCCAGCTGCAGGCCGTGCGCGACGCGAACCTGTACAACGTCGAGCAGCTGATCATCTACGCGATCGAGAACCGCGACGAGGTGGCCCAGCTGCACGAGTTCCAGCAGACCGCGAGCCCCGAGGAGTTCGCCAAGGCGCAGGCCGAGCTGCTGGGCGGGGCGAGCACGGCCGCCGAGATCGAGGAGCGGCTGGCCGAGGTGCAGGCCCAGGCCGACGGTGCGGCCCCGACCGAGGTGCAGGCCCAGGCCCCCGCCGAGGCCGACGAGCTCAACGCCAAGGCCGCCGAGACCGCCGCGACCTTCCCGCCGCCGCCGACAGACCCGGCCGGCCCGGGTGCGCCCCCGCCCCCGCCCACCAACCCTGAGGGACCGGGCGTCGTCGAGAACTCCGAGGCGAAGAAGCCCGACCTGGCCGCCGCGGCCGCGGCGCTCAACCAGGAGGCGGTCGCCGCGGCGCTGAACGCCGACGTCCCCCCGCGTGACGCGGCGGAGCGGTTGACGTTCGCGACCTGGGCCATCGTCACCGGCAAGTCGCCCGGCGGCATCTTCAACGACCTGCCGGCCGTCGAGGACGACACCGCGGCCAAGCTGGCGCAGCGGCTCTCCGAACGGGCCGAGGGCACCATCACCGCCGACGACGTCAAGGCCGCGGCCAACATCGAGGCGCTGTCGACCACGGTGCGCGAGTTCCTCGAGGCCGGCGAACTCGACGGGTTCGTCCGCACCATTCGGGCCCCCGAATCCGACGATCAGGTGCCGGTCTACGTGTTCCACGCGGCCGGCGGTTCCACGGTGGTCTACGAGCCGCTGCTGAACCGGCTGCCGGCGGGCACGCCGATGATCGGGCTGGAGCGCGTCGAGGGCAACATCGAGGAGCGCGCGGCGCAGTACGTGCCGAAGCTGTTGGAGCTCAACGGCGACAAGCCGTTCATCCTGGCCGGGTGGTCGCTGGGTGGGGCGCTGTCCTACGCGTGCGCGATCGGGCTCGAGGAGGCCGGGGCCGACGTCCGCTTCGTCGGGCTGATCGACACCGTGCGTCCCGGGGTGCCCATCGACCAGAGCAAGGAGGGCACCCGGCAGCGCTGGGACCGCTACGCGAAGTTCGCCGAGAAGACGTTCAACGTGCAGATCCCGGCGATCCCGTACGAGCAGCTCGAGGAACTCGACGACGCCGGGCAGGTGCAGTTCGTGCTCGACGCGGTCAAGGAGTCCGGCGTGCAGATCCCGGGCGGGATCATCGAGCATCAGCGCACGTCGTACCTGGACCAGCGGACCCTCGAGCTCGCGGTGCCGCGGCCCTACGACGGGCACGTGACGCTGTACATGGCCGACCGCTACCACGACGACGCGATCACCTTCGAGCCCGCGTACGCCACCCGCGCGCCCGACGGCGGCTGGGGCGAGTTCGCCAGCGACCTGGAGGTGGTCAACATCGGCGGCGAGCACATTCAGGCCATCGACGAGCCCTACATCGCTAAGGTCGGGGCACATATGAGCCAGGCGATCACCGCGATCCAGGCTCAGCAGGACAAGTGAGGAAGCAGGCGACGTGACCGCAGAATCTGCCCCGCAGCCGTCGACCGTGTCGTCGGCCGAGAAGCTCGCGGAACTCAAGGAAAAGCTCGAGATCGCCAAGGATCCCGGCGACGAGAAGGCCCGGGCTCGCCGCGACAAGAAGGGCATCCCGAGCGCCCGCGCGCGCATCCACGCGCTGCTGGACCCGGGCACCTTCCTGGAGATCGGCGCGCTGGCCAAGACCCCCGGGGACCCCAACGCCTTCTTCGGTGACGGCGTGGTGACCGGGCACGGCACCATCAACGGCCGCCCGGTCGGGGTGTTCTCCCACGACCAGACGGTGTTCCAGGGTTCGGTCGGCGAGATGTTCGGTCGCAAGGTGGCCCGGCTGATGGAGTGGGTGGCCATGGTCGGCTGCCCGATCATCGGCATCAACGACTCGGCCGGCGCCCGCATCCAGGACACCGCGACGTCGCTGGCGTGGTACGCCGAGCTGGGCCGGCGCCACGAGTTGCTGCGCGGCCTGGTGCCCGAGATCTCGCTGATCTTCGGCAAGTGCGCCGGCGGTGCCGTGTACTCGCCGATCCAGACCGACCTGGTGGTCGCCGTGCGGGATCAGGGCTACATGTTCGTCACCGGCCCCGACGTCATCAAGGACGTCACCGGCGAGGACGTCAGCCTCGACGAACTCGGCGGCGCCGACGCGCAGGCCCGCTACGGCAACATCCACCAGGTGGTGGAGTCCGAGGCGGCGGCCTACCAGTACGTCCGGGATTATCTGCAGTTCCTGCCCGCCAACACCTTTGACGATCCGCCGACCATCAACCCGGGGCTGGAACCCGAGATCACGCCGCACGACCTCGAGCTGGACAGCATCGTGCCGGACTCGGACAACATGGCCTACGACATGATGGAAATCCTGCTGCGGATGTTCGACGACGGCGACGTGTTCCAGGTCGCCGAGCAGGGCGGGCCGGCGATGATCACCGCGTTCGCGCGGGTCGACGGGCGTCCCGTCGGCGTGATCGCCAACCAGCCGATGCACATGTCCGGCGCCATCGACAACGAGGCCTCGGACAAGGCCGCGCGGTTCGTCCGGTTCTGCGACTCCTACAACCTGCCGCTGGTGTTCGTCGTGGACACCCCGGGCTTCATGCCGGGTGTGGAGCAGGAGAAGAACGGCATCATCAAGCGCGGCGGCCGGTTCCTCAACGCCGTCGTCGAGGCCGACGTGCCCAAGGTGACGTTCACCATCCGCAAGTCCTACGGCGGCGCGCACGCGGTGATGGGTTCCAAGCAGCTCTCGGCGGATCTGAACTTCGCCTGGCCGACGGCGCGTATCGCGGTGATCGGCGCCGAGGGTGCCGCGCAGCTGCTGGTCAAGCGGTTCCCGGATCCCACGGCCCCCGAGGTGCAGCAGATCCGCAAGGAGTTCATCGAGGGTTACAACCAGGGCATGGCGGTGCCGTGGATCGCGGCCGAGCGCGGCTACATCGACGGTGTCATCGAGCCGCACGAGACCAGGCTGCTGCTGCGCAAGTCGCTGCAGTTGCTGCGGGACAAGCAGATCCAGGGCCGCGTGCAGCGCAAGCACGGGCTGCTCCCCATCTAGATGCCCCCGCGAGCGTGCTGGGGTCCCCGCTTGCGGGGGCGTCCGCGGCCGACACGCCGCGGCGATCCCGTAGTTTGCGCACCTTCGCGCGGCTGAGAAGGTTGGATTGAGGTTATGGCCGACCAATACATCGGGCTCAGTGTGAACCCGCCCCGGGGCGATCAACGGCTCGATCTGCGCGACCTGTACGTGTTTCCGTCGCCGTCCGATCCCGCCAACACGGTGCTGATCCTGACCGCCAATACCAACGGCGAGTCGTTGCACCCCGACGCGATCTACCGGATCAACGTCGACAACGACGGCGACCTGCGCACCGACATCGCATTCAGCTTCGTCTTCGCCGAACCGAAGGACGGGGTGCAGACTTTCGATCTCTACCTCGCCGTCGACCGCGACGCCGAGGAACCCCAGGCGGTCGGCTCGCGGCTGTTCTCCGGCGTCGAGTTGTGCCGCGGACCGGAGGCCAAGGTGCTGCGGTCCGGCAGTTTCACGGTGTTCTGCGGGATCCGCAGCGATCCGCTGTTCTGCGACGTCGAGGGCGTCAAGAACCTGCTCGGCATCGCCGGCACCCAGGGGAACCCCGAAAGGCCTTGGACCGGAGTGGATTCCAACGCCACCACCAACGTCATCGCGATGGCCGTCGAGATGCCGACCAGTGCCATCGGCGCCGAACCGGACATTCGGGTGTGGGGTCGCTGCACCATCCGCGAGGACGGCGAGTGGAAGCACATCGACCGGGTAGGGCACCCCGCGATCCGCGGCTTCCTCACCGACGACGAGACCCGCGCGGCCTACTACGCCACCAACCCGATCCAGGACCGGGCCCGCTGGATCGGCCTGTTCATCGCGCGGATGGGCGAAACCGGTGGTTACAACCGCGCCGAGGCGATCGCGGCCATCGACCGCGAGGGCACCCTGCCCGACATGCTGACCTACCGTCCGTCGCGGCCGGCGAAGTACCCCAACGGCCGCACCTTCACCGATGACGTCATCGACTACCGGTTGAACTTCCTGACCAAGGGCGAGAGCCAGGCCCCGGGGTTGACGCCGCATACCGACACCCTCGACGAATTCCCGTACCTGGGTCCGCCGCACTAGATCCGGCTCAGATCGGGTCGAGGTCCAGCCAGTCGTCCACCCGGAACCGGTCGCCGCGCGCGACGATCCGGGCACCGCCGCGCCCGGGATAGTGCGCGGGGACGACGGCGGCCCGCCGCCGCGCGGCCTCGGTGAAGATCCGTCTGCGGGTGACGACGGCCTCCTCGGGGTCGACGTCGAAGGCGCACACGTCGCCGGGCCGCGGGATCTGGACGGGACAGTGGGTCAGATCGCCAACGAAGACCGCGGGCACCCC
>Ga0265293_10003094_pt1 | contig 31643 bp, 27 predicted proteins | sample Munlanlewell138R_FD_192505 | JGI IMG/M metagenome (GOLD analysis project Ga0265293, IMG submission 192505) | Leachate microbial communities from a municipal landfill in Southern Ontario, Canada - Leachate well 138R | ecosystem: Engineered > Solid waste > Landfill > Unclassified | place: Canada... | reverse complement strand
TTACCAGCTCACCCGTTGAGTTATCTCGACCAAGCGCCCAGAGAAACCCCGGCGCGTGAAACAGGTTCACCTTTCCAATTAGGTCATCGATACTCAGGTAACTTGTTCGGCTCGCAATTTCATCCAAACTCGTAAAGCCGTTCGTATTTAATTGCTCGAACATTTGCTTTGTCAGTCGCGTCTTGCCACTCAGTTCGATCACGCGAACCGTTGCCGTCAGGGTTTTAACTACTTCGCTCATTTCACGTTCTCCATTTCGCGTTGCGGTGATTTCGCTAACATACTGGTCTCGCGCTGCGGCAAGTTCTTCTTTGGTATAGATATTGCCGATACCTTCATTTTGACGATCGATAAAAATTCCGCATCTTGAGGCGGCATCGATAACGTCCCAATAAAAACTACCTATCGTCGCACGATGCAAGGGTGATACTCCCGACAGAGAATCGAGGTCACCGCCTTTCATCAGAGCCCAAGTTGCTAAACGTGCTAAACGTGCTAAATCCTCCAAAGCCTCGCCGGACGATTTTGCTGCGCTTGTAGTCATTTAGGCACCAGCCTTTCCGTTGGTCCCTTTTTGATTTGAAATGTGAACGTGTACGGGTCGGTCGTTGTATCGGTGCTCAATGTCGGCGTCGAACGTAAAAACGCCTTTCATGAATTCCTCGAAAATTCCTGAAACGATGCCATTAGCCCACTTTTTCATTACGCGCTCGCCTCGGCGTTCCTACCGAAATGCTCACGGCCTGACAGCAGCCACACCAGTGCGTCATATTCGGAAACCAACCGCTTCTTTCCGATTCGCTTACTGGCAAGCTGTCCCTCGTAGATTGCTCGGGTAATGGTGTACTTGGTGGCGTCTATACCCTCGGCTTTTGAGTTGACGTACTCGGCGGTTTGTTCCTTATTCATCGTGAAAAATCGGCTCGGGTTTTCCTGTTCCAGAACCGCCCTGGTGTACTCGGGTAGTTCTGTCCGTTCGGTTGGTGTACGGGACACGATTTGCTCTCGCTTCTGTGCTGATTTTGCGCACACGAAATAGACCCGTTCGGGTGCGCTTTTACTGTGGGAATCGGCTGGCTCATCATTTCCCGGTGCCGTCACGGGAAGCTGGCTCTGCGCCTGCCATTGACACTACATGACGCAGCAACACAGAGCAACACCCAATTGCACACCGTCCGTGCTGCCATAAATGCCTGTGACCTGCGCTGATTCTGGCTAGCCAAGGTGCCGGGAAATAGGAAAAGAGTACGTCAGCAAACTATTTGATAGTGAATTCGGCCGGCTCGGTCGTTTTGAGCGTCCCGCCAGGGGTCACCAGTCGGTCGGCAACCCGTGAAAATGCGCCTGCAATGGGTACGGAAAGAGTGAGCGGCCACGGTGGCCCGTGAAATGATGCGACCCGCAACGGGACGAATCGTTGCGGGTCGCGGTGACCGGCTCGCGGTTCCCTCGCGAAATCCGGTCGTGGCCCGTTCTCGGGTGACGAGTCCGATTGGCGTGCCGTTGGGCGTAGTCGTGAGGTTCCTAACGCCTCCCGATTACGCCAGGTAAACCGTCCTTGACTGTGCGCGGCAAGTGACTCCAACAAATCCGCATCGATTCCGGTCTACCGGGTCTACTCACGGCGTTTACGCCGTTCGTTAGTTGGCCTGGCGTCGGCGAGCAATTGCCCGGAAGCATCCAACGCCAGGCCAAGTCTCATTTAGTTGTGATTCGACGTGGAGGCGTCCAGACGGTCGCACCCGATTGTTTTGGCCGACGCTTGACGCCCTGGCGGGCCACGACGACGGCCACGGTCGCTATGGGGTGACCCGTGGCGCTGCGAGGGCGGTTCGGGTAGCCAGCACGTCGGCGTGCGATCTTGCGGCTTACAACGCGATTGGCCGCAGAATTGCCACCAGCGGCCAGAGCGGTAGCACCTACGGCTATCGCGGCACCGGCAGCGACACGCCTACCTGTGCGTCTGGCTCGCGATCTGCCTTTACCAGCCGTGCGGGCGAACCGGCCTTTTGCGTCACGTTTGTACGTGCGTCTGCGTCTACCGCGTGCCATCGGTTTCCCTATTTCTTCTTGAACCGACCCGACTTGGTACGGGGTCGGCGCTTGCCGGTTTTCTTAGCCATTGGGGTTTCCTTCCGGTCGTGCGAGCGGCAGCGATTGGCTCGGCAATGTGCCTCGGTACTGGTCGGGGTCGCGGTGACCGGTCGGCAGACCGAATTCGCTTGCGTCACCGGCCATTTGGACCTGCGCGGCGTCATCGCGCCACAGTGGCGACCAACCGCCGAACGGTGCTGGCATCGGATTTACCTAGCCTTTCGGTCGTCGGCGCTTGCCTGGCGGGGTCGCGCTTCCCCTACGGATTGCGGTTAGGCCGAAATGCTCGGCGCTTCGTAAGCACCGTCAGCCTTGACCTGCATAGCCACAGCCGCGCCACGATGGCGAACGCCGACACCAAACGACCGCTGGAAAAAGCTGTCAATCAGTGGGTATTGCCTCCCGCCAGGGATACCGCGCAGCCCTCGGTAGGTGGCGTTCGGGTGATGGCGCACACCGACGACATTCTGAGGCGAATTCTTGCCGCTGGTCGCCACCGTCAACAGGTAGCCATCGGGAATCAAAACGTGCGGCACGATCAGCGCGTGCCCGTAGCTGCCCGCCACGGCCAGGTTGTTGTACTCACTCGGCGGCGTATTGCCGACGACGAACTCACTCGACAGGTAAGCCGGTGCATCCGCACTCGGGATGAAATCGAACTTGGCGACCGGGCCGCTCTCGCGGCTTTCCTCACCCTTGCGCCAGCCCGCGATCTGGTCGCACAGCGTTTGGCTCGCGAACACCAGAATCCGGCTGCCTTGCGTGGTGCCGTATCCATGCTCGCGAATCAGGTTGATCGAATCCTCTACGTCGGCGCTGTCCAACGTGGCGTTGCCGCTCACCAGGTAGTGAGTGTGATTACTCGCGAACGTCTTGCCCAGATACTCAATCGGCGCAATCGAATCGGTGCCATTCCACAGACCAAAGATCGGATTGCCCTCGGGGGAAATGCGCTGCGTCGGCGCGAACAGCCGATCCAGAACCTTTCCGGTACGCAACCGCTGATCTGCCTCAAGCGCGGCGTTCATATCGAATTCCACCTGACGCGCAGTCGCGTCACGCAGGTACTTCCAGGTGTAGCGCGAGGCCAGATCGTAGTCCTTGAAACCGTAGCCAATGATGAGCGAATCCCCGCCCTGGTGTGCCTTTGGCTCGCCAAATTCTGAGGCTTCCTCAAAAGCAAAATGGCTCAATGACTGCGGCACAGCCTCGGCCACGTCGGTGGTGTCGAACGCCAAAAGCGTCAGCAATGCGTCCTGGCGTTGGCGCCAGTCGCCCAGCAGATCGCGCAGCGTATCCCACAGCCGATCTAGCGGCACACCGTCAGCAGTTCGATCTACCAACACGTCACCGGCAGTGTGGTAACCGCCTTGCCGATCGCTACCGAAGATCGGGAAAACGGGAATCCCATCGATTACCGGCAGACCGTGAGAAAAAGCCAAGTGCGAGCGCATATCAAATACCATTCCTATTTATGGCCCGCCGAATGGCCGTGTGCAGTTAGTGGCATAACTCTACTCGCATTTATCCACGCAGGAATGGACACGCCCGAATGCAATTGGCAATTGCGCCGTAAACGGCTTGTTGTGTCGCGTGCCGTATTAATGGCGTTGTCGGGTGCGCGTCTCGCGGTTCTCGCGTCGGCATTGCTGACGGTCACCCCGCCAGGGCGGGGCGGATTCGGCGCGCTCGCGCCGGTTTCGCTGGTGATCTGGTGAGTCTGCGACCCCGGCAGTCAGCCTGATTCGCTGGTCAAATCAGCAAACGCAGCCCTCGGCTCGGCCCAGCAAAGCACCCGCAAAGATAGCCGCTCGGCTATGGGGTACAGATGGGGTACAGAATCAAGATCAGCGCAGTCAGAGGGCGGGTTATCCAAGCCTAGAAATACCCTCTGAACTGCTCTGATACATGCGAGCGAGTGACGGGATTCGAACCCGTGTGAACGGCTTTGCAGGCCGGTGCCTCGCCTCTCAGCCACACCCGCACTGCCGTCGAGACTGCCAGCAGCGCGGGCCCCGGGCCCAGGGTTTAACTCACCGTGATCCCGTGCCGGCCGGCCCGATAGGACGCCACGCAACCGAGCAGCGCAAGGACGGCGAACACCGCGAACATCCACCGGGCCGCGACGGCGTCACCGGTGCCGACGGCGTTCACCACGACGCCGGCCAGGCCGGCACCGAAGGCGCCGCAGATCAACTGCACGGTGTTGATCGCCGCGGCGGCGACCGGCCCCTCGGCGGGGTCGTCCACCCTGGTCATCGCCCAGGCCGACAAGTGCGGCCACGCCATCCCGATCCCCACGCCGGCGATCAGCAGGGCCAGCGACCAGACCAGCACCAGCCCGGTCGGCATCCCGTCGCGCACCAGCAGTGCGCAGGCCGCCAGGCCCACCGCCATCACCAGCGGCGCGACGAGCACTATCCGCGCCACCAACACGTGCCGGTCGGCCGAGGCGCTGACGATCTCGCTCACCGTCCAGCCGATCGCCAGGGCCACCCCGAGGATTCCCGCGGCGGCCGGCGCCAGGTAGGCCAGCCGCTGCCCGAACAGCGGCACGTACATCACCACCATGGTGGCCGCCATCAACACGCCGAGGGTGAGATAGATCCACTTCAGTGGGCCCGGCCGAAACGCGGTGGGCGGCAACACCGGATCCTCGGTGCGGCGGTCCACCACCAGGAACACCCCGACCAGTGCCGCGCCGGCCAGCAGCAGGACCGCGGTGTACAGGATGTGCTGGGGCAGTCCCGCCACGCTCACCAACAGCGCGGCCGCACCCAGCGGTAGCAGCGACCACACCGGAACCCGGGTCGCGGCGACCTCGTGATCGTGTGAGCGCCGGGGCAACCCGATGGGCACCAGCACCGCGATCGCGATGGTCAGCACGACCAGGGCACCGAAAGCCCAGCGCCACGAACCGAATTGGGCGAACAGTCCGCCACCGGCGGGGCCGAGGAATGTTCCGACGCCCCACATCGCGGACACCAGCGCCGACGCCCTGGTCCACAACGACCGCGGCAACGCGGCGTTGATCACCGCATAGCCCAGGCCGGCGAGCACTCCGCCCGCCGCGCCCTGCACGACCCGGCCGCCCAGCAGCACCTCCATGCTGGGCGCCACGGCGCAGATGGTGCTGCCGCCAGCGAAGACCGCGAGCGCACCCAGGTAGGCCATCCGTGGTCCGAACCGGGCCAACATGGCGCTGACCGTGGTGGCGCCGGCCACCGAGGCCACCAGGTAGACCGTCATCACCCACGCGTAGTAGCGCTGACCGCTGATCTCCTCGACCGCGCTCGGCAGCAGGCTGATGGTGAGGAATTCGTTGGTCGCGTACAACAACACGCCGCCGGCCAGAACCGCGGACGCGCCAAGGTATTTCCGGCCGAGCAGCTCGCGCCAACTCCCGCCGGCCAGGGTCGGCTCTGGTTCGGTCACCGGACCAACCTAAGAGATCAGGCCCGAGCTACTTGAGCCCGGCGGCGTCCATGCCGCGCAGTTCCTTCTTCAGGTCCTGGATCTCGTCGCGGATCCGCGCCGCCAGCTCGAACTGCAGATCCCGCGCCGCGGTCATCATCTGCTCGGTGAGGTCCTTGATGAGGTCGGCCAGCTCGGCCCGCGGCATGTTGCTGGTGTCGCGGCCCTCGATGATGCCGGCGCTGACAGCGCGGCCCGGTTCGCCCTGCGCGCGCCGACCCCGGGACCGGTTGCGCCCCGAACCGCCCACCTCGACGGTCTCGCTGTCGTCGGCCTCCCGGTACACCTGATCGAGGATGTCGGCGATCTTCTTGCGCAGCGGCTGCGGGTCGATCCCCCGCTCCTCGTTGTACGCGATCTGCTTGGCGCGCCGACGCTCGGTCTCGTCGATGGCCTCCTTCATCGAGTCGGTGATGGTGTCGGCGTACATGTGCACCTCACCGGAGACGTTGCGCGCCGCGCGGCCGATGGTCTGGATCAGGCTGCGCGGGGACCGCAGGAAGCCCTCCTTGTCGGCGTCCAGGATGGCCACCAACGACACCTCGGGCAGGTCGAGACCCTCGCGCAGCAGGTTGATGCCGACCAGCACGTCGTACTCGCCGAGGCGCAGCTGCCGCAGCAACTCCACGCGGCGCAGGGTGTCCACCTCCGAGTGCAGGTAGCGCACGCGGATGTTCATCTCCAGCAGGTAGTCGGTGAGGTCCTCGGCCATCTTCTTGGTCAGCGTCGTCACCAGCACCCGCTCGTCGCGGTCGGCGCGCGCCCGGATCTCGCCGATCAGGTCGTCGATCTGGCCCTTGGTGGGCTTGACGATGACCTCCGGGTCCACCAGACCCGTGGGACGAATGACCTGCTCGACAACCTCGCCGCCGGCCTGGCCCAACTCGTAAGGGCCCGGGGTGGCCGACAGGTACACCGTCTGACCGACCCGCTGCGCGAACTCCTCCCAGGTCAGCGGCCGGTTGTCGACGGCGGACGGCAGCCGGAAACCGAACTCGACCAGGTTGCGCTTGCGGGACATGTCGCCCTCGTACATGCCGCCGATCTGCGGCACCGTGACGTGCGACTCGTCGATGACCAGCAGGAAGTCCTCCGGAAAGTAGTCCAGCAGCGTCGCGGGCGCCGAACCCGCGGGCCGGCCGTCGATGTGCCGCGAGTAGTTCTCGATCCCGGAGCAGAACCCGACCTGGCGCATCATCTCGATGTCGTAGTTGGTGCGCATCCGCAACCGCTGGGCCTCCAACAGCTTGCCCTGACCCTCCAGGTGGGCCAGCCGTTCCTCGAGTTCGGCCTCGATGGTCGAGATCGCCTGCGCCATCCGCTCCGGCCCGGCCACGTAGTGCGTGGCGGGAAAGATCCGCACCGAATCGACCTTGCGGACCACATCACCGGTCAGCGGGTGCAGGTAGTAGAGCGCCTCGACCTCGTCGCCGAAGTACTCGATGCGCACCGCGAGTTCCTCGTAGGACGGGATGATCTCGACGGTGTCGCCGCGGACCCGGAACGTGCCGCGGGTGAACGCCATGTCGTTGCGGGTGTACTGCACGTCGACCAGCAGCCGCAACAGTCCGTCGCGCGGGACCTCGTCGCCGACGCTCAACTCCACCGAGCGGTCCAGGTAGGACTGCGGCGTGCCCAGGCCGTAGATGCAGGACACCGACGCCACCACCACCACGTCGCGCCGGGACAGCAGGCTCGAGGTCGCCGAGTGCCGCAACCGCTCGACGTCGTCGTTGATCGAGCTGTCCTTCTCGATGTAGGTGTCGGTCTGGGCGATGTACGCCTCGGGTTGGTAGTAGTCGTAGTAGGAGACGAAGTACTCGACCGCGTTGTGCGGCAGCATTTCCCGCAGCTCGTTGGCCAGCTGCGCGGCCAGCGTCTTGTTCGGCGCCATCACCAGGGTGGGCCGCTGCAGCCGCTCGATGAGCCACGCGGTGGTCGCCGACTTACCGGTGCCGGTGGCGCCGAGCAGCACGATGTCGCGCTCCCCCGCCCGCACCCGGCGTTCCAGGTCCTCGATGGCCGCGGGCTGATCGCCGGCCGGCTCGTACTCGCTGACCACCTCGAACCGACCGCCGACGCGGACCACGTCCTCCACCGCGCGGTACTCGGACTGCGCCAGCACGGGGTGCTCGGTTGCAAAAGCCATGGGACCAGGGTAGGCGCGGGTACCGACAGTTTCGCCAACAGCTTTAAGCTTGGGGCCATCCACCCGCCCAAACACGAAGTCTTCGATCTCGGCGCCCGGACCAACACGGACCCCAAGGGGTTCGTCCGCGCCGTGGACGACTACGTCCTGGCGCCCTGGGGCGGGCTGTACATGGCGCGGCCGACCCCGGGTCGCGCGCAGTTCCATTACCTCGAGTCGTGGTTGCTGCCGCCGCTGGGGCTACGCGCCAACATCTTCCACTGGAATCCGGGCCACGAGCGCGACCAGGACTTTTACCTCGACATCGGCGAGATCAGCGTCGACGGCACCGTGTGGCGGACCGAGGACCACTACGTGGACCTGGTGGTCCGCACCGGGGTGGGCACCGAGGTGGTGGACATCGACGAACTCCTCGAGGCCCACCACATTGGTCTGCTCTCCCCCGAGACCGCCGAGCAGGCGCTGCATCGGACCATCGCCGCGGTCGCCGGACTCGCCGCGCACGGCCACGACCTGCACGCCTGGCTGCGCGGTAACGGGATGGAACTCACTTGGCGATAAGAGCTAGTGTTGCTAACTATGAGCCGACCCGCACCGACAGTGGCCGCCGCGGCACTGCTGTTCCTCGGGGCCGCGCTGATTGTTCCGGCCACCGCGTCGGCGGATCCCGACCCGACGCCCAGCGAACCGATCCCGGCCGGCGAGAGCGCTCCGGAGCCCGAGTTGTACAACGTCACCTACCGGGCCCGCATCGACGGTGTCGCCCGCGGCGCCTTGATCACCTACAAGCTCAACGACACGCAGGTCCAGAGCGCGGACCCGACGATGCTGCCCGGCCGGACGTTCGAGGCGCAGACCGTGCTCTCCGATGCCGACCTGGCGGGCATGCAGATCTCCATCCAGTGGCCGTACTCGGCGAACCTGCACTGCGAGATCCTGGTCGACGACGCCATCGTGGCGATGGCCGACGAGTTCATCAAGCCGCGGCTCACCCCGGTCGACGACGAGCCGGACTACGGCAAGCTGATGTGCGGTGCCCCGCTGGTCAATCCGGTCGACCTGCCACCGGTCGACCTGCCGCCGATCGACGAGGTCCCCGGCGAGCCCGCGCCCGAACCCCCGGTCGAGCCCGCCGCCTGATCAGGTCTGCGAGATCACGAGGAACGTCAGGTAGGCCAGATAGGCGGCCACCATGGCGCCGCCCTCCCTGCGGCTGACCCGCCGCCCGGTGAGGAATATCGGGATGCACACCAGCGCGACCAGTGCCATCAGCGGGATATCGATGCGCACCAGGTCGGGGTCGAGGTGCAGCGGACGGCCGGCGCCCAGCACCGTCAGGCCGAGGATCAGCAGGATGTTGTACACGCTGCTGCCCAACAGGTTCCCGATCGCGATGTCGCGCTCGCCGCGGAACGTCGCGACCAACGTCGTCGCCAACTCCGGGGCGGACGTGCCGATCGCCACCACCGTCAGCCCGATGAACGCATCCGAGACCCCGGATGTCTGCGCGACGCCGACCGCACCGCCGACCAGCCAGTCGGCGCCGATGACCACCACCACGATCCCGACCAGCAGCAACGCCAGCTCCCGGGCCATCGCCCCGCGGGAGCGCCCGATCACCGGGGTGGCGTACTCGTCGGCGAATTCCGCTTGCACACTCTGGCTTTCGCGCCGGGCCGACACGATGAGCACCGCCGTGTAGAGCAGCGCGGCCACCGTCAGCACCGCGCCGCCGCTCATCGCCAGGGTGCCGTCGGCGGCCAGCAGCCACAGCAGCAACGCGGCCGCCGTCATCATCGGCAAGTCGAGTTTCGGGGTGCGTAGGTGCAGCGACAGGGGCCGGATGAGGGCGCTCAAGCCGAGGATGAGCAGCACGTTGACGATGTTGGTGCCGGCGATGTTGCCCACTGCCAGCGAGCCGTTGCCGCTGGCGGCCGCACGCAGGCCCACCGCGAGTTCGGGCATGCTGGTGCCGATCGACACCACCGTCAGCCCCACCAGGATCGGCGAGATCCCGAGGCCGCTCGCCAGCCGCGAGCCGCCCTTGACCAGCCACTCGGATCCGACGACCAGCGCGATCAGCCCGATCGCCAGCCAGCCCAGATCCGCGGCCATCAGCGTGGACGCCAGCCCGTCGTGTCCGCCCACTCCCAGGCCCGGCGGTAGGCGTCGAGGAACCAGGGTTCCTTGGCCTCGGCGTAGGCACCGATGTCGCCGCCGCCCCGCTCGTGGGCATGGCGTTTGGCGGCCAGATAGTCGGCCTGCACGCCCGGGTTGGCCGCGATCCAGTCGGTGAACAGCAGCGCAAACTGCTGATTCGGCCAGCCGTCCACTCGGACGTGGACGTTGGTGGGCCGGCCCGGGTCCGCGGACTTGAAGTAGCGCTTGCGCCACAGCGACGCGTCGTCGGTGTGGTCGAATTCCCCAACGGTGCTGCGGCCGTTGGGTTTTGGCACGTCGGCCGTGATGTTCTCGAGGCGCAGGTAGCCCGCGGCCAGCAGGCCCTCGGTGAGTTCGTCGGCGGTGGCCAACGAATCGACGGTCACCTGGATGTCGATGACGTCCTTGGCGTCCAGCCCGGGTACCGCCGTCGAACCGATGTGGTCGATGCGGCGCACCCGATGCCCGCCGGCGGTATTCAACCGGTTGACGATCCGCGCGGCCTGGGCCGGCCAGGACGGATCCGACGGCACCAGCCGCACCTCGGCGCGCGCCGGTTCGCGATGCTGCAGGTTGTGCGAGAACGGCAGGATCCGCTCGTGCCACAACGCGCGGGCGCGTTCCTTGAGGTCGCCGGCCGTACCGGAGTTGTCCAACCACACATCGGCGACCGCGCGGCGCTGCTCCTCGGTGGCCTGGGCGGCGATCCGCGCCCGCGCGTCCTCCTCACTGAAGCCGCGGTGCTCCATCAGCCGCGCCACCCTGGTCTCGACCTCGGCGTGCACGATGATCACCAGCGGGAACATCGGCGCCATCTGCGATTCCACCAGCAGCGGGTTGTCCTCGATGATCACCGGGCTCTCGTGCGCCTCGACCGCCGCGGCGATCAGCTCCGAGCGGCGGTGCGCCACCAGCGGGTGCACGATGCCGTTGAGGGTGGCGCGCTTGTCATCGTCGCTGAACGCGATGGCGGCCAGCGCGGGGCGGTTCAGGGCTCCGGCCTGGGGCCCGCTGTCGTGCAGGATGTCCCGACCGAACGCGTCGACCAGCTTCGCCAGCCCCTCGGTACCGGGCTCGACGACTTCCCGCGCGATCACATCCCCGTCGACGACGATCCCGCCACACTCTGTGAATGTCGCGGACACCGTTGACTTCCCGGCCCCGATTCCACCGCTCAATCCAATACGCAACACCCCGACAGTCTTGCAGGCCGCACGGGGCGATCAGCCGGGCACTCCGGTCAGCTCGATGGTCGGCCGGCTCAGCGTGGTTTCCGCGAGGTGCTCGCCGGTCGCGAGATCGACGGCGACCAGTCGGCGGGCGGCCGGATCGCTGACGTAGGCGATGCCGTCCTGCACGAACAGGTTCGGCATGGGCGACTGCCACTGATCCGGTTCGGTCCAGCCGTCGATGGCCGCGAAGTGTCCGATCCGGGCCGCGGTCGCCGGGTCGAACACGTGCAGCGCCCCGTCGGTACCCAGGATCACCGCTTCCCCGTCGGGTCCGCGATCCAGCGACCGGAAGCTGTAGCTGACGTCGAGCGGCACCACGGTGAGTTGGCCGGTTGCGGTGTCGATCAGGGTGAACTGTTGCGGGCGTTCCAAGTCCGCCTCCGGGTCCGTCTTGTAGTCGCCCAGCACCACCGGGGAGGCGGGGCCGCCCGCCGGATTTCCGATGCGGCCGTAGGGGTCCGGACTGGTCACCTTGCGGATCTCGTTGCCCCGCACGATCAGCATCCCGTCCTGACAGCCGAAGGTCACGACACCCTCGGCGGCCTCGGCGGCGCCGTGCAGCCCCGGGCACTGGTCGTTGCCGGCGATCCGACGACCCGCGCTGTCGAGAATCTCGATGCCGGAACGGGATTCGGCGTCACCGACGCTGAGCACCACCGAGCCGTCCGCGCGGCCGACGGCCACCCCGTGGTGTGGCTCGGTGGTCGTGACGGTCGTGGCCTCGACACCGCCGGCATCGTCGAGCAGGCCCTCGGGATCGACCTTCTCCACCGCGCCGGTGCCGTCGCTGAACAGGGTCAGGACACCGTCGTGGGCGACCACGTGCCCGGGCTTGCTGCCGCCGAACCGCGTGTCGGTGAGCCGCGGCTCGGCGGTGTAGTGATGGCCGTGGTCGCCGTGCGCCTCGGTCCAGGTGCCGGTGTCGAAGACCACGAAGCCGTCGGACTGCGACACCAGCACGTGCCGGCCGTTGTGGGCGGGGTTGAGCCGCACGAAGCCGGGCATCGGTACGTCAGCCACCTGCTGCAGACTCTCGGCATCAAGGACCAGCAGACCGCCGTCGTAGCTGAGCACCAGCCGCGGCGAGGGCGCGGTCTGCTCGACCGGTTGCGCGGCGGGCTCCGGCGCCGAAGTGGGCTCGGGTGTTCCCGCTCCACAGCCGGCAACGAAGAGCGGCACGGACAGGGCGGCGAGGAGGCGGTTCGGCGTCAGCATGCCGCACAGTCAACTTGATAATGAAAATCATTGTCAAAAGCGCATGCCCGCATGAGAGGGCCGGACAAAGCAGAACTCCCCGGCTCGCGAGGAGCCGGGGAGTTCCGTTGTCTAACTGTCGATCGCAGCCTTAGGCGTTGCCGGCCAGCTTCTCGCGCAGCGCGGCGAGCTGGGCGTCGCTGGCCAACGAACCACCGGCCGACTCCTCCGAGCGGGACGAGCCGTTGGACACCGGGCGAGCCAGCTCCTCGGCCTCGGCCGCGGCGAACTTCTCCATCTGCGCGGTGTGCATCTTGTGGCGACGCTCGGCCTCGGCGTACCGGGCCTCCCACTCGTGCCGCTGCTTGTCGAAGCCCTCGAGCCACTCGTTGGTCTCGGCGTCGAAGCCCTCGGGGAAGATGTAGTTCCCCTGCTCGTCGTAGCTGTCGGCCATGCCGTACTTCGACGGGTCGAACTCGTCGGTGTAGTCCTCGTTGGCCTGCTTGAGGCTCAGCGAGATCCGGCGCCGATCGAGGTCGATGTCGATGACCTTGACCATCGCGTCGTCGCCGACGGTGACCACCTGATCCGGCACCTCCACGTGGCGCTCGGCCAGCTCGGAGATGTGCACCAGGCCCTCGATGCCCTCCTCGACGCGGACGAACGCACCGAACGGCACCAGCTTGGTGACCTTGCCCGGCACGATCTGCCCGATGGCGTGCGTGCGGGCGAAGTGACGCCACGGATCTTCCTGAGTCGCCTTGAGCGACAACGAAACCCGCTCGCGATCCATGTCGACGTCGAGCACCTCGACGGTGACCTCGTCGCCCACCTGGACCACCTCGGACGGATGGTCGATGTGCTTCCAGGACAGCTCGGAGACGTGCACCAGGCCGTCGACACCGCCGAGATCGACGAAGGCGCCGAAGTTGACGATGGAGGACACCACACCCTTGCGGATGGCGCCCTTGGTGAGCTGGTTGAGGAACTCGCTGCGGACCTCGGACTGGGTCTGCTCCAGCCAGGCGCGGCGGGACAGCACCACGTTGTTGCGGTTCTTGTCCAGCTCGATGATCTTGGCCTCGATCTCCTTGCCGATGTACGGCTGCAGATCGCGGACGCGACGCATCTCCACCAGCGACGCCGGCAGGAAGCCGCGCAGGCCGATGTCGAGGATCAGGCCGCCCTTGACGACCTCGATGACGGTGCCCTTGACGGCCTCGTCCTTCTCCTTGAGCTCTTCGATGGTGCCCCAGGCGCGCTCGTACTGTGCGCGCTTCTTGGACAGGATCAGGCGGCCTTCCTTGTCCTCCTTGGTGAGGACCAGAGCTTCGACCTCGTCGCCGACGGACACAACCTCATTGGGGTCGACGTCGTGCTTGATGGACAGCTCACGGGAAGGGATGACGCCTTCGGTCTTGTAACCGATGTCGAGCAGGACTTCGTCGCGGTCGACCTTGACGATGGTCCCTTCGACGATGTCGCCATCGTTGAAGTATTTGATGGTCTTGTCGATGGCGGCCAGAAAATCCTCAGCCGAGCCAATGTCGTTGATGGCTACTTGCGGCGAGGTGACGGAGGGACTTGGCATATTGTTGGGTTGCTCCGGACAGGTTCAATCGTAGGGACAGGATGTTTTGTTCTGGTGAATCTGTGTGACTCGCGCGAACGTACGCACACGAGTACCCCCTGAGCCTACTTCACTACGCACACGCTGGACAAACCCGTCTGCGTCGCAGCACCCGGCTACCGGTTTTTCCGCCTGCCGCCAGCTAACCTCCTTGACGTGCAATATCCCGTGCTGCCGCAGCAGCCGCCGCCCCCGCTGGCCCCCGCGCTGCCGACCAAAGTCCGCAAGGTCGGCGCGCCGCTGGCCGTCATCATCGCGCTCGGCACCCTGACCGCGCTGATCCTGGTGTTGATCGTCGCGACCAACCCGGGCGGCGCGGTCGTCGGTTTTGTGCTGACCACCGTCGCGATGACCGTCGTGGTGGGCGCCTACCTGTGGTTGGACCGCTGGGAGCCCGAGCCGCCGCGGTTGCTGATCCTGGCGTTCCTGTGGGGCGCGTCGGTCGCGATCGTGATCTCGGTGATCCTCGAGGTGGCGTTCGAATACGCCATCAACCCCGCCGCCACCACCGAGTCGGCGACCAGCTTCTTCACCGTCGCGATCGGGGCGCCGGCCATCGAAGAGGCCGCCAAGGGGCTGTTCCTGCTGCTCATGATGACCGGACGGCGCCGCCTCGAGCTCAACTCGATGACCGACGCGCTGGTGTTCGCCGGGCTGGTCGGCGCCGGTTTCGCCTGGATGGAGGACATCTTCTACATCGCCAGCGGGGAGACCGTGGCCGCGTCGCTGGCGACCGCGGGCCTGCGGCTGATCATGGCGCCGTTCGCCCATCCGCTGTTCACCACGTGCATCGGCATCGCGGTATACCTCGCCCTGCAGCAACGCCACACCGTCGTCAAGGTGGCCTACCTGGTGGCCGGCTACGTGGCCGCGGTGCTGCTGCACGGACTGTGGAACGCCTCCGCACTGCTGGGACCGAAGGCCTACTTCGGCGTGTACCTGCTATGGATGGTGCCGATGTTCGCGCTGGCCATCGCGCTGGCGATCCACAGCCGCCGCCGCGAGCAGCGGGTGGTCGCGGCAAAGCTGCCCGGCATGGTGGCCGCGGGGGTGATCACGGCCAACGAGGCCACCTGGTTGGGTTCGCTGCGCACCCGCAAGGCGGCGGTCGCGGCGGCCTCCCAGCACGGCGGCCGGGCCGCGGCCAAGGGCGTGCGGCACTTCGCCGTGCAGGTGGTGGAGCTGGCCTTCGCCCAGGACCGGATCGACCGCGGTTTCAGCGACCACCGCGTGGTCGAACTGCGCAACGACGAGACCTACCGGGTGTACGCGGCCCGCGCGTACGCGGCCCAGACGCTGCACTGGCTGTCGAATTACCGCGCGGGCTGACTCCGGAACGCGCGCCACAGCACCAGGCCGGCCTGCAGCCCGAACGCCACCGAGATCATCGAGATCAACGTGGCGGGCAGGGCCGCGTCGCCGTCGGCCCCGAACACCTCGGTGACCCCGATCAGCCCCATCGACCCCGGCACCAGCAACCAGAAGCCGGGCAGGATCATCGTGATCGCCGGCGGCGATCCCCGCAGCCGCGACATCACCAGCGCCGCGACCGACAGCGCCACACCGCCGCAGAAGCCGCTGGCATAGCTGCCGAGCACCAGGTCCCCCACGAACTGCGCGGCGTACGCGATGCCCGAGATGGCGACCAGCCACGGCAGGAAGGAACGCGGCGGCGCCATGAACAGCATCACGCCCACCGCGTAGACCACGACACCGAGCCACGGCGCCCACGGCCCGATCTTGTTGACCGCCTCCGGACTCAGCTGGCTCTCGTCGAGCCCGAGCAGTTGCGCGGCGATGATGATGCCGAAGGCCAGTTGAACGATCTGGACGAAGCCCGCGATCAGCCGGCTGGAACCCGAGATGACGTCACGCGAAGTGAGTTCGATGACCGCCAGGGTGATGGCCGCCCCGGGCAGGAACATCGCCAGCGGCGGTATCAGCGCCCGTAACCCGACGTGGTCCAGCCCGAGGTGGCGCGCGCCGAGGATGCAGATGGCCGTGACCGCGAACGCGCTGAACACCGGCACCAGATGACCCAGGCCGGGGATCCGTTGGCCGGCCACCCAGAACAGCCCGACCATCATCCCGAGCACCGCGGCCGCCAGCACGTTGAGGACGGTCGGTTCCAGCACCAGCGCCAGGCCCGCGCTCCACACCCCGTAGCCCAGTACCGTCACCCAACTCGGATAGGGCTGGGGCAGTTCCTCGACCCGGTCCAGCCGGGTCTCACCGGCGACCGGGTCGATTCGCCCGTGCAGCGTGTCGGAGACCAACCCCGCCAGCGGGAACGTCTGGTCGAAGCGCAGATCACCACCGATGTGGGCGGCCTTGACCACGGACCCGGACTCCGCGGCCGAGTCGACGACCTGCACGTGGTTGGGCAGCGCGATGAAGTCGGTCTTCAACCCGTACACCGCTGAGGCGCGCTCGATCATCTGGCGAACCATCGTGACCGGATAGTTGGACGCCGCCATCGCGGCGCCCAACCGGGCGATGTATCCGATCTGCTGTTCGCTCATGATCCCGGTGGCTAGTGCGCGGCGGCGTCCCAGCTGCGCCCGTAGCCCACCGACACCTCCAACGGCACGTCCAGCGGATAGGCCCCGCCCATCTTCTCCCGCACCAGCGCGTCGACCTGTTCGCGTTCGCCCTCGGCGACCTCGAACAGCAACTCGTCGTGCACCTGGAGCAGCATCCGCGACTTCAGCTTCTGCTCGGTGAACGCCTTGTCGACCTCGATCATCGCGACCTTGATGATGTCGGCCGCGCTGCCCTGGATGGGGGCGTTCAGCGCCGCGCGTTCGGCGCTCTCCCGGACCTGCCGGTTGCTGCTGTCGAGTTCCGGCAGGTAGCGGCGCCGGCCCAGCACCGTCGAGGTGTAGCCGTCCTTGCGGGCCTGGTCGACCACCGACTGCAGGTAGTCGCGCACCCCGCCGAATCGGGCGAAGTACTGGTCCATCTGCCCCTTGGCCTCTTCGGTGGAGATCTTCAGCTGGGACGCCAGCCCGTAGGCCGACAGGCCGTACGCCAGGCCGTAGGACATCGCCTTGACCCGGCGCCGCAGCTCGGCGGTGACCTCGTCGATCTCGACGCCGAACGCCCGCGAGGCGACGAACGAGTGCAGATCCTCGCCGGTGTTGAACGCTTCGATGAGGCCCTCGTCGCGGGACAGGTGCGCCATGATCCGCATCTCGATCTGGCTGTAGTCCGCGGTCATCAACTCGCCGTAGCCCTCACCGACCACAAACGCATCGCGGATCTCCCGGCCGGCCTCGGTGCGGATCGGGATGTTCTGCAGGTTGGGCTCGGTCGAGGAGAGCCGGCCGGTCGCCGCGATCGTCTGGTTGAAGGTGGTGTGGATGCGGCCGTCGGAGGCCACCGCGTTCAACAGGCCGTCGACGGTCACCTTCAGCCGCGTGACGTCGCGGTGGGCCAACAGGTGCTGCAGGAACGGGTGGCCGGTCTTGTCGAACAGGGACTGCAGCGCGTCGGCGTCGGTGGTGTAGCCGGTCTTGGTGCGCTTGGTCTTCGGCATCTCGAGTTCGTCGAACAGCACCACCTGCAACTGCTTGGGCGAACCGAGGTTGATCTGCTTGCCGATCACCGCGTACGCGGCCTCGGCGGCGTCGCGGATCTGGTCGCCGAACTTGCTCTGCAGCGCGGTCAGCCTGTCCAGGTCGATCGCGATGCCGCGGGTCTCGAGGCCGGCCAGCACCGACTGCACGGGCAGTTCCATGTCGGTGAGCAGCGCCGCGGACTCGATGCGGGCCAGTTCCTCGTCGAGAGCGGCGGCGAGGTCGACGACGGCGCGGGCCCGCAGGATCAGCGTCTGCACCGCCTGGTCATCGACGCCGTCGGAGTCATCCAGCAGCGAAAGCTGTTGCTGCTCAGGGGTATCGGCGCGCAGCTCGCGGCGCAGGTAGCGCAGCGAGAGGTCGTCCAGGGCGAAGCTGCGTTGCCCGGGGCGCACCAGGTAGGCGGCCAGGGCGGTGTCGGAGGTGACGCCGGCGAGGGTCCAGCCGCGGCCCTCCAGGTCGTGCATGGCCCACTTGGCCTCGTGCAGCGCCTTGGGCGCATCGGCGTCGGCCAGCCAGGCGCCCAGCGCCGCATCGTCCTCGGGGGTCAGGGTCGCGGTGTCGAGGTAGGCGCCCTCGCCGTCGGCGGCGGCGATCGCCAGCGCGGTGGCGTCGGCATCGAAGGCCAGGTGCGTGCCGACCACCGCGAGCCCGGCGCGCTGCCCGTCGTTGACGTGATCGGCGAGCCAGGCGGCCACCGTGCCGGGGGCCAGCAGGCCTCCGCGCACGTCGAACCCCTCGTCGACCTCCGGGTCGGCCGAGGCCAGCGTGTCGAACAAGCGGTCGCGCAGCACCCGGAACTCGAGGTCGTCGAACAGCCGATGGATCAGATCGCGGTCCCACGGCTGCATCCGCAGCGTGTCCGGGGTCTGCGGCAGCGGCACGTCCTTGACCAGGTCGGTGAGCTCCCGGTTGAGGATCACCGAGGCCAGGTTGGCGCGCAGCGAGTCGCCGACCTTGCCCTTGACCGCGTCGGCGTTGTCGACCAGCGACTGCAGCGAGCCGTACTCGTTGATCCACTTGGTGGCGGTCTTCTCCCCCACCCCGGGGATGCCGGGCAGGTTGTCGCTCGGGTCGCCGCGCAGCGCGGCGAAGTCCGGGTACTGCTGCGGGGTCAGGCCGTACTTCTCCACCACGGCCTCGGGGGTGAACCGGGTGAGCTCGCTGACCCCCTTGCGCGGGTAGAGCACCGTGACGTCGTCGCTGACCAGTTGCAGCGAGTCGCGGTCGCCGGTGACCACCAGCACCCGGTAGCCCTCGGACTCCGCCTGGGTGGCCAGCGTCGCGATGATGTCATCGGCCTCGAAGCCCGGCTCGGCCAGCACGGTGATGCCGAGAGCGGCCAGCACCTCCTTGGTGATGTCGATCTGACCGCGGAACTCGTCGGGGGTGGCGGCCCGGCCTTCCTTGTACTCCGGGTACTTGTCCTTGCGGAAGGTCTGCCGGGACACGTCGAAGGCGGCGGCGATATGGGTGGGCCCCTCGTCGCGCAGCAGGTTGATCAGCATGGCGGTGAAGCCGTAGACCGCGTTGGTGGTCAGCCCGCCGCGGGTCTTGAAGTTCTCCGCGGGCAGGGCGTAAAACGCCCGGAATGCCAACGAGTTGCCGTCGAGCAACATGAGCGTGGACTTCGTGGTCGACGCGGTTTCGGATGCGGTGTCAGTCGCGGCGGGGCTCACGGTCCTCACTCTAGGCACCAGCGGTGACAGCCGGGTGGGCACTACCCTCGTCGGGCGGTGACCACTTCAACTACCGACATCGCACCGCTGGCGTGGCGTCCCGTCGCCGTCATCACCGCCATCGTGGGAGTCCTCCAACTCGGTGCCGCGATCGCGGGCCGCGGCTACTGGTTCGACGAGGTCTACATGCTGGCCATCGGCCGCAGCCATCTCGACTGGGGTTCGGCCGACCAGCCGCCGCTGACCCCCGCGCTGGCCGCGCTCAGCGACACCCTGTTCGAAAATTCCGTTGTGGCGCTGCGGATCCCGGCGATCCTCGCGACGATGGGCGCGGTCGTGGTGGCGGCACTGATCGCACACGAGATGGGCGGCGACGGGCGCGCGCAGACCTTGGTGGCCGCGGCGCAGGCCAGCGCGCCATGGGCCGCCGTCAGCGGACACTGGCTGACGCCCTATGCGCTCGAACCGGTCGGCTGGCTGTTGCTGGTGTGGCTGCTGGTGCGTTGGATCCGGGTGCGCGACGACCGGCTGGTGTTGGCCCTCGGCGTGGTCGCCGGCCTCGCCGCGATGACGAAGTTCCAGGTCGTCTTCTTCTGCGCGATCATGCTGACCGGGGTGGCCACGGTCGGGCCGCGCGCGCTGCTGCGCCGCCCGCTGCTGTGGGCCGGCGCCGCCGTCGGCCTCCTGATCTGCGCGCCCACGTTGTGGTGGCAGGCGCAGCACGGCTGGCCGCAGCTCAAGATGGCCGAGGTGGTGGCAGCCGAGGCGGAGCCGCTCTACGGTGGCCGCGCCAGCATTGCGGTGCTGCTATTCGTCTTTGCCGGCCCGGCCGCCGCCGGCCTCGCGCTCTATGGATTGCTGAGCCTGGTTCGAGACCGTGCGCTGCGCGACTACCGCTTCCTCGGCGTCACCTTCGTGGCGCTCTACGCGGCGTTCGCCGCCACCGGGGGCCGGCCGTACTACCTGTGTGGGCTGTTCGGTGCGCTGGCCGCCGTCGGAGCCCTGAGCCTGCAACGCCGCCGTGAGGCAGGGCTCACGCGGTGGCGATGGGCGGTCTGGCCGGTTTACCTGATCAGCGCCGCCCTGGCGCTGGGCGGGCTGTACCTCGGCGTCGACCTGACCCGCTCCGACGACGGCGAACGGATCGTCCAGCGCACCGCGGAGGTCTATCGGAGCCTGCCGGCGGAGCAGCGCGGGCGAACCGCGCTCATCGGCGAGTCCTACATCGTGGCGGCCTACATCGACGCGTACTCGACCGAGTACGACCTGCCCGCGGCATTCAGCCCGGCCCGCAGCTATGGCTACTTCCCGGCCCCGGGCCCCGAGATCGACACGGTACTGGTGATCGGCGACAACCGGCCGGACCGGCTCCGCCCGTACTTCACCGAAAGCCGCAAGATCGACGGACCCGAGGACCAGATCGACGTGTGGCTGATGTCGGGGCCGACCGAGGGCTGGGACACGCTGTGGCCCAAGATGCGAACCCTCGAGGTCGTGTGATCGGGCTCCTGCACCGAGGATCACAGCCACCGGTGACTGCAATCCTCGGCGCAATGTGTCCACCAGCCGGGACAAAACTGGAACACGTTTCAGTTCAGCGCGCGGCGCTGGGTACGCTGACCGCGTGCCTGCAGCAACCACAGCGCCCGCGATCGAAGGGTGGTTCGCCACCGACGACGCCGGCCAGACCCATCTGATCGGCGGCAAGTGCACCGCGTGCGCTACCTACGTCTTCCCGCCGCGGACCAACAACTGCCCCAACCCGGCGTGCGACAGCGACGTCCTGGACCCGGTTCCGCTTTCGCGGCGCGGCAAGGTCTGGAGCTACACCGAGAACCGCTATCCCCCACCGGCGCCGTATCCGGCACCCGATCCGTTCGAACCCTTCGCCATCGCCGCGGTCGAGCTGGCCGAGGAGGGCCTGATCGTGCTCGGCAAGGTCGTCGAGGGCACGCTGGCCGCCGACCTGCAGGTCGGGATGGATATGGAGCTGACCACCACGGCGCTCTACACCGACGACGAGGGTGTCGTCCGCACCACCCACGCCTGGAGGATCGCATGAGCGCGCCGGAACCGCTGTACATCCTCGGCGCGGGCATGCACCCGTGGGGCAAGTGGGGCCGCGACTTCACCGAGTACGGCGTGGTCGCCGCCCGCGCGGCGCTGGCCGAAGCCAACCTGGACTGGCGGCAAATCCAGCTGGTCGCCGGCGCCGACACCATCCGCAACGGCTATCCCGGCTTCATCGCCGGTTCGACGTTCGCCCAGAAGCTGGGCTGGAACGGCGTGCCGGTGTCGTCGAGCTACGCGGCGTGCGCCAGCGGCTCGCAGGCTCTGCAGAGCGCTCGCGCCCAAATCCTCGCTGGCTTCTGCGACGTCGCGCTGGTGATCGGTGCCGACACCACCCCAAAGGGCGCCTTCGCCCCGGTCGGCGGGGAACGGAAGAACGACCCGGACTGGCAGCGCTTCCACCTGATCGGCGCGATGAACCCGGTGTACTTCGCGCTGCTGGCGCGGCGCCGGATGGATCTCTACGGCGCCACCGCCGAGGACTTCGCCCAGGTGAAGGTGAAGAACTCCCGGCACGGTCTGCAGAACCCGAATGCCCGCTACCGCAAGGAATCCGCGGTCGAGGACGTGCTGGCCAGCCCGGTGGTCGCCGATCCGCTGCGCCAGCTCGACATCTGCGCCACCTCCGACGGTGCGGCCGCGCTGATCGTGGCCTCGAAATCGTTCGCCCAGAAACACCTCGGCTCGCTGGAGGGAGTGCCGTCGGTGCGGGCGGTCTCGACGGTGACGCCGCGCTATCCGCAGCACCTTCCGGAATTGCCCGACATCGCAACGGATTCCACCGCGGTGGTCAACGCCCCGGAGCGGGTGTTCAAGGACCAGATCCTCGACGCCGCCTACGCCGAGGCCGGTATCGGCCCCGAGGACGTCAGCCTGGCCGAGGTGTACGACCTGTCGACCGCACTGGAACTGGACTGGTACGAGCATCTGGGGCTGTGCGCCAAGGGTGAGGCCGAACAACTGCTGCGCAGCGGCGCCACCGCGATCGGCGGGCGGGTGCCGGTCAACCCATCGGGCGGGCTGGCCTGTTTCGGTGAGGCGATCCCGGCCCAGGCCATCGCGCAGGTCTGCGAATTGACCTGGCAGCTCAAGGGTCAGGCCACCGGCCGTCAGGTGGAGGGCGCCTCGGTGGGCGTCACCGCCAACCAGGGCCTGTTCGGTCACGGATCGTCGGTCATCGTTGCCCGCTGAGTCACCCGTCGAGGTGGTCAGTGTCCGGGTCAAACCGGGCAGCAAGAAGGGGCCGCTGGTCGAGGCGCAGGCCGGCGAGTTGACGGTGTACGTCCGCGAGCGCGCGATCGAAGGTCAGGCCAACGCGGCCGTGATCCGGCTGCTGGCCGAGCATTTCGGTGTGCCGCGCAGCCGGGTCGAGCTGGTCTCGGGGGCGACCTCGCGGGTCAAGCGATTCCGCATCACCCGGTGACCGCGGGTCACTGCACCTTGTAGATCCAGATCAAAGTGCTGGTCAGTTCGCCGTTTTCGGCCCACTGGTACTGGCGTTCCAGTCCCTGGCCCGAGTAGTTGCGCACGTAGTCCAGCAGCGCCGGCCGGGTGCGCGCACCGGAGTCGATCCCGTTGAGCAGGATGGTGCCCAGGTCGTAGCCGCCCGCGCTGAAGGTGCCCGGCGGCTCGCCGAACTTCTCGGTGTAGGCCGCCACGAATTCCGGGTTGTCGGGTGCGCACGAACACGACAGCACGGCGTCGCGGGCCGCTTCACCTGCCGCGGCGACGAATTCGCGGTCCTTGCTGCCATCGGCGCTGACGAAGGCGGCATCCACCCCGCCGTCGCGCAGCGCCCGCACCAGCGCCGCGGACTGCGCGTGGTAGCCGCCGAAGAACACCGCGTCCGGCGAGCGTTCCTCGAGGGTGGACACCGTCGCGGCGGGATCGCCCGGGTCCAGCGCGATGCTGCACGCGGGATCGGTGGCGGCGCCGAGGGTCTGGCGCACCGCCTCGGCCAACCCGGTGCCGTAGTCGGTGCCGTCGTCGAGGACACACACCGAGGTGCTGCCCAGTTGCCGCTTCATGTAGTTGGCCACGGCCATCCCCTGCACGGCGTCGTTGGCCAGGCCGCGGAAGAAGGTGCCCCAGCCCTGGTCGGCCAGCGCGACGGCGGTCGCCGAGGCGGTGGCCGCCACCATGCCGGCCGCATCGAAGATGTCGCCGGTATCCAGCACCTCGGTGGAGAACGCGGGCCCGATCACGCCCAGGGTGAACGCATCCTCGACGATCTGTTGCGCGTCGGCCCGCGCCTTGTCCGCATTCCCCTCGGTGTCAAAGGTTTTCAGTTGGATCTGGCATCCCGGATTCGCCGAGTTGTGCTCGTCGACCGCCAGCTGGATGCCGTTGCGGATGCCGATTCCCAGGGCCGCGTCGGGGCCGCTGAGGGTGGCCGTCGTCGCCAACGACAGCGGCGGACAGACGGCGTCGCCGTCTCCGCCGGGGGCGGCCGGCGGGGGTGCCGTCGTCGCACCGGGCACCACCTGATTGCCGTTCTGATCGATCCGCACCTGTTCGACGATCCGCAGCCCCGTGTCGTCGCCCGCCCGCTCCGAGGAGGTCTGCGCGCACCCGGCCAGCCCCAGGACGACCGCCGAACTCAGCGCGAGCACGCCCCGTACCGCACCGACGCGCACATGAACCTCCGGATCGCTGGACTATGGCTAAACATAGCCAACCGACCGGCGAGTTCCGGTGATTACTCCGCTCAGAACCGAAAGTCCCCGTGCCGGCTCACTTGGCGGTGGGTGTCCGGGGTGAGGTTCCGGGCCGCGGCCACCGACAGCACCGCCAGCATCCCGACGAAGAGGATCAGCACCATCATGGGACCAGCCTGGCGCTCCCGGCGGCGCACCAAAAGTGGCAGTAGTGACACGGTTGACGAAAATCCTGCCAAGCGCCGCGCGGGGCGGTTAACCGGCGCGTCCCGGTCACAGCTGATAAAACATTTGACAATCGAGAACCGCGTCAGGCGCCACGCCGAAACCTATAAGGTCCCGTAAGCCGCATCACGCCCCGGTGCGTGATCAACCGCAACGGAGGTTCGTTCAGTGGGGTTGAGTTCCCCCGGGAAACACTTCGTCGTTCGCGGTCTGCTGCTGATGCTGTTGACCGTCTTCGCCGGGCTGCTCTGCGCGGGCCCCGCCGGCGCACAGGAGGACGAAACCGCGACGGTGTCCGGCCGGTTGGTCGACGCGGGCGAACCCGTTGCCGACGCGCGGGTCCGCGCACTGGATCCCGACGGCGCCGAGGTCGCGGTCACCGAATCCGACGACACCGGCCGGTGGACCTTCCAGGTCCCCATCGGATCGCACACCTTCGAGGTGGACGCCGAAAGCCTGCCCGAGGGCGTCAGCGTGCAGCACGCGGTCACCCGGGAGGTCATCGCGGGCCGCACCAACAACGTCATCTTCACCTTCGGCGAGGTCCGCACCGGCATGTCCACTCCGCTCTACGAGCGGATCATCCGGCTGAGCATCGACGGCCTGCGGTTCGGCCTGACGATCGCGGTCGCGGCCATCGGCCTGAACCTGATCTTCGGCACGACGGGCCTGACCAACTTCGCGCACGGCGAGCTGGTGACGCTCGGCGCGGTGTTCGCCTGGATCTTCAACGTGACCATGGGCATGGGCCTGATCGTCGCGTCGCTGCTCGCCGTCGTCGTCGGCGTCGGCATCGGCTGGCTCAACAACGCGGGCATCTGGCGTCCGCTGCGAAAACGACGAGTGGGCCTGGTCCCGATGCTGGTGGTGTCCATCGGCCTGGCCATCGCCCTGCGCTATCTGATCCTGATGCTGTTCTCCGACCGCACCCAGGCGTTCGCCGACTATCCCGTCAGCGCCCAGCGACGCTGGGGTCCGATCGCGATCACCGACATCACGATCCTGACGATCGCGATCAGCGTGGTGGTGCTGCTGACCGTCGCAGCGCTGTTGCAGAAGACCAAGATCGGCAAGGCGATGCGCGCCGTCGCCGACAACAAGGACCTCGCCGCGGCCTCGGGCATCAACGTCGAACGGGTGATCACCTATGTGTGGTGCCTCGGCGGCGGACTCGCGGCACTTGGCGGGGTGCTGCTGGCCATGTCCGAACTCGGCGGCCGGGTGCAATGGGAGATGGGCTTCAAGCTGCTGTTGCTGATGTTCGCCGGCATCACTCTCGGCGGGCTGGGAACGGCCTACGGCGCGCTGCTGGGATGCGTCATCGTCGGACTGCTGGTGCAGCTGTCCACCCTGGTGGTCAACCCCGACCTGAAGTACATCGGCGGGCTGCTGATCCTGATCTTCATCCTGATCGTGCGGCCCCAGGGCATTCTCGGATCCCGCGAAAGGATCGGGTGAGGCCCCGATGGACATCCTCACCGCGTTCCAGGCGTCCTTCGCCCAACTGATCGGCCCTTCGGCGATCTTCTACGCGCTGCTGGCCATCGGCCTGAACCTGCACTTCGGCTACACCGGCCTGCTGAACTTCGGCCAGATCGGGTTCGCGCTGCTCGGCGGCTACGGCGTCGGCATCATGACCGTCACCTATCAGCAGCCGCTGTGGGTGGGCGTGCTCGTCGGTCTGTTCGCCGCGGGTCTGCTCGCCGTCCTCCTGGGCATCCCGACCCTGCGATTACGGGCGGACTATCTGGCCATCGCGACCATCGCGACGGCCGAGGTGCTGCGGCTGATCTTCCGCTCCACCGCGTCCGACCCGGTGACCGGATCCACCAACGGCCTCTACGGTTTTGCCGATCCGTTCACCCGGTTCAGCCCGTTCGATTCCAGCAAGCAGTACTCACTGCTCGGGATGAGGTTCGTCGGCGACGACCTGTGGGCCATGGTGGTCGGTTGGACGCTGGTGCTGGTGCTGTGCGTCTTCGTCTACCTGCTGACCCACAGCCCGTGGGGCCGGGTGCTCAAGGCCATCCGCGAGGACGAGGACGCCGCCCGCGCACTGGGCAAGAACGTCTTCTCCTACAAGCTGCAGGCGCTGGTGCTCGGCGGGGTGATCGGCGGCATGGGTGGGGTGTTCAATGCGTTGCAGACCAAGTCGATTCACCCCGATTTCTATTCGACGTCGCAGACCTTCTATGCCTTCGGTGCGCTGTTGCTCGGCGGTGCGGCCACGGTGTTCGGGCCCGTGGTGGGCGCAATGCTGTTCTGGTTCCTGTTGGCCATCCCCGACGCCCTGCTGCGTCAGGCCATCGCCGGGCCCGATCCCCTGCTGCCGCTGACCGACGCCCAAGTCGGCGCGACCCGCTACATCCTGCTGGGCATCCTGATCATGGTCCTGATGGTGTTCAGACCCCAGGGGATAATGGGCAAGAGACGGGAGGTGCAACTCGATGGTTGATGCCGCCGGTTCGGTTTTCACCGACGTCCCGGCCGAGCCCGGGTCCGCCAAGCCCGACCCGATCATCGTGGTGGACAACCTCTCCCGCGCCTTCGGTGGTCTCAAGGCCGTCGACGTGGCGCACCTGGAGATCCAGCGCGGCCACATCACCGGGCTGATCGGTCCCAACGGGGCCGGCAAGACCACGTTCTTCAACCTGCTCACCGGCTTCGACCGCGCCGACACCGGGACCTGGACCCTCGACGGGGTGGACGTCGGCCGGCAACCGCCGCACCGCGTCGCCCGCCACGGAGTGGTACGGACGTTCCAGTTGACCAAGGCGCTCTCCCGGTTGTCGGTGCTGGACAACGTCCGACTCGGCGCCACCGGCCAGAGCGGTGAGCGAATGTTCAACGCGCTGTTCCCGTTTCGGTGGCGCAAGCAGGAGGCCGAGATCACTGAGCGGGCCCGCGAGATGCTTGTCCGGTTCAAGCTCGACGCCAAGGCCGACGACATGGCCGGATCGCTGTCCGGCGGACAACGCAAGCTGCTCGAGATGGCGCGCGCGCTGATGACCGACCCGAAGGTCGTCATGCTCGACGAACCGATGGCGGGGGTGAATCCGGCGCTCACCGAGAACCTGCTGGAACACGTCAAAACGCTGCGCACGCAGGGGATGACGGTCGTCTTCGTCGAGCACGACATGGACGTCATCCGCGACATCAGCGACTGGGTGGTGGTGATGGCCCAGGGCGCGGTTATCGCCGAGTCGCCGCCCAGCGGGCTGGCCGACAATCCCGCCGTCGTCGACGCCTATCTGGGCAGCCACCACGACCAGGCCCTGGAGTTCGACGCGGCCGGTAACCCGGTGGGCGCCACCGCCGAACTCGCCGAGGAGATCGAGCAGGCCGTCGCCGAGACCATCGAGGCCGGCGGCGACCTGTCGGATCCCGGCGTCGACATCCGGGCGGGCCGCGATGACTGACCCCGCCGACCACGCGGAACTCGCCGAGGGCGCGCTGCTGCGGGCCGACCACCTGGTGGCCGGCTACCTGCCCGAGGTCGACATCCTGCGCGGCTGCGACTTCTTCCTGCGCGAGGGCGAGATCGTCGGCATCATCGGTCCCAACGGCGCCGGCAAATCGACGTTGCTCAAGACGCTGTTCGGGCTGATCCCGGTGCGCTCCGGCGCCGTCACGCTGCGCGGTGAGGACATCACCTCGGCCGCCGCGCACGTGCTCGTCACCAAGGGCGTCGGCTACGTCCCGCAGAACCAGAACGTGTTCCCGTCGCTGACCATCGAAGAGAACCTCGAGATGGGAATCTACCTGCGGCCGGCCAAGTTCCGGGAACGGTTCGAGTTCGTCAGCGAACTGTTCCCGCTGCTCGCCGAGCGCCGCAAGGTCAAGGCCGGCGCGCTGTCCGGCGGGGAACGGCAGATGGTGGCCACCGGCCGCGCGTTGATGATGGAACCGTCGGTGCTGCTGCTCGACGAGCCGTCGGCGGGCCTGTCCCCCATGTTCCAGGACGAGGTGTTCATCCGCTGCAAGCAGATCAACGCCACCGGGGTCTCGGTGATCATGGTCGAGCAGAACGCCCGTCGCTGCCTGCAAATCTGTGATCGCGGCTATGTGCTGGACCAGGGCACGAATGCCTACACCGGCACCGGACGCAACCTGATGAACGACCCCAAGGTGATCGAGCTGTACCTGGGCACCCTCGCCGGCCGCAGCGAGAAGTAGCTTCCGAAAGCACTGCGGGCCGGGCGAATTCGCCCGGCCCGCAGTTCTATTCAGGTATCAGCCCTGCACGACGATGAAATCTGTCGTCGTGAGCGTGTTGTCCGGGCCGAACTCGAGGCGGCCGTAGGAGCCGACGGACGGCTCGCCGGCCGGCCCGAAGGCCAGTTCACCGGTGACGCCGTCGTAGTCGATGTCCTCGCCCGCCCGGATCAGGTCCCGGCACTCGGCGAACGTCGTGCACTTGGTGCCGTCGCGGGTGACCGAATTGATGTTGGCGGCGATGTCCACCCCCGCCGTCGACTTGGCCTGCTCGGCGGCCAACGCCGAGACCACCACGGCGTCGTAAGCCTCACCGCCGTAGTTGAAGTCGACCAATCCGGGGTCGACCGCGGAGAGCCGGCCCTCGAACTCCGGGCCGACGTCGGTCAGCGGTGTGGTCCCCTTCATGCCCTCCAGCAGGCCCGGTGCCACGCCCTCGCCGAGCGCGTTGCCCATGTTGCCGTCGGTGCCGTAGACGAACATGCCGTCCGACGGGCCGATGCCCACCTCGTGCATGCGGGTGATGATCTTGGCGGTCTCCTCGAAGCCGAGCACCGCCACCGCGTCGGGGTTGAACTCCTTGATCCGGTCGACCTCGGCGTTGAACGACTGCGCGTTCGGGTCGTAGATGATCTTGGTGATCTGGTCCGAGGCGATGCCCGCGGTCTCCAGGTTCTCGACGGTGTTGGCCGCCAAGCCCGTTCCGTACGGATCGTTGAGCGCCAGGATCGCGACCCGCTGGGCGCCGTCACCGGTGATCAACTGCGCGAGCGCCTGGGCCTGCAGGACGTCGGTGGGCGCGGTACGGAAGTACATGCCCTTGTCCGGGTAGCAGACGAACTGATCGGAGGTGTTGGCCGGCGAGAACATCACCACGCCGGCGCTGGCGATCTTGTCGATCACCTTCAGCGACACCGCCGAGGACGCCGCGCCGACGATGACGTCGACCCCTTCGGCGAGTTCGCGGTCGACCGTGGCGTTGGCGGTGTCCGTGGTGGTGTCCCCGGAGTCACCGGTGACCAGGCCGACGGGTTGATCGAGCACGCCACCGGCGTCGTTGATCTCGGTGATGGCGACCTGCACGGCGGCCACCTCGGGCGGCCCGAGGAAGGCCAGCGTCCCGGTCTCCGGCAGCAGCGTCCCGATCTTGAGCGCGCTGGTGTCCGGCGTCGCCGCGGCGGTGGCCTGCGGCGGATCGCACTCCGTCGAGGCGACCTCGGCCTCGGTCTCGGTGGCGGTCGCCGTGTCATCGCCGGTGGCTGCCGTGTCGTCGCTCTCCTCGGCCGAGCAGGCGGTCAAGGCGAGCGCGGCCACGCCCGCTACCGCGAAGACACGAGCGAGGGTCCGATTTTTCATCGAGAAACGCTCCTAATCAGTTGTGCGTAGCGCCCCCCAGGGCAGGTACGAGTCTCGACGCTAATGCGTGGTTGTTACCGGCGATGACAGGAAGAGCCCTCGTGACCAATCTGTTACACAACGGCCTCAGCCGGGCGAGGTCTCACCCTCCGGGGCGTCGAGCGTCTCGACGATCACCTCGGCGACCCGCTTCATCGTGGTCCGGCGGTCCATGGCCGCGCGCTGGATCCACTTGAACGCCTCGGGTTCGGTCATCGACTGCTTGGCCTGCAGCAGACCCTTGGCGCGCTCGACGAGCTTGCGGGTCTCCAGCCGGTCCGACAGCGTGGCGACCTCCTGCTCGAGCGCACTGACCTCGCTGAACCGGCTGACCGCCAGCTCGATGGCCGGGATGAGGTCGGTGATGGAGAACGGCTTGACCAGGTAGGCCATCGCGCCGGCGTCGCGCGCGCGTTCGACGAGGTCACGCTGGCTGAACGCGGTGAGCACCACGATGGGCGCGATCCGCTTGCGGGCGATCTCGGCGGCCGCGTCGATGCCGTCGCGGCGGGGCATCTTGACGTCCATGATCACGAGATCGGGGTGGAGTTGTTCGGCGAGTTCGACGGCCTCCTGGCCGTCGCCGGCCTCCCCGACGACCTCGTACCCCTCTTCGCGCAGCATTTCGGCCAGATCCAGGCGGATCAGTGCCTCATCCTCGGCGATGAGAACGCGATGCGGTGTGGTGCCCTCGGCGTGGGGATCGGTCATGTCGTTCATTGTCGCTGACCTTCACCGACGGGCGAGCGCCGACACCGAATTGAGCATCATCTAAGGTGGTATCTCGCACCAGCGGTGCTTGCCCTCGTATCCCAATTGGCAGAGGAAACGGATTCAAAACCCGTCCAGTGTGAGTTCGAGTCTCACCGAGGGCACTCAAGCTCCTGACCGGCTAATTCAGCCCGTTCGCCAACGTGACAGACTCCCCCGACTGACACCGCACCCGGCCCGTCACCAGGGCGAGCACCGCGTCGGCCACGTCCTCGGGTTCCAGCAGGCCGGGGCGCGGGCGGCCTCGAGCGAACATCTCTTCCGCATCGGCGCGTCCCGGATTGTCCAGGTCCGGTCGGATCAGCCGATAGGTCGTCGGGTTGTGGATCATCGGTGTGTTCACCCCGGCCGGTAATACGGCGTTGACGACGATCCCGTGCTCGGCGACTTCGTGGGCCAGCGATTGCACCAGCGCCACCACGCCGGCCTTGCTCGCGGCGTAGTGTCCCGAATTCGTCGCCCCGGTTTTCGCGACGACCGACGACGTCGCAACCAGATGCCCGCCGCCACGCTCGATCAGTTGCGGGAGGACCGCGCGGAAGGTGTTGAACACGCCGGTGAGGTTGATGTCGATCATTGTGCGCCAACGTGTTTCGGACATCTCGGCAATGGGAGCACTGTTGGCGATGCCGGCGTTGGCGATGACGATGTCGATGCCGCCGAAGGCCTCCTGCGCGGCGTGGGCCACGTGGTGCAGGTCCTCCAGTTCGCGGACGTCGGCGGTGAGCGCGATGCAGCGACGACCGGTGGACTCCACCCGTTCTGCCGTTTCGCGCAGGTCTTCGGGTATGGCCAGTGGGTAGTCGACCTCGTCGACCTGGGCGGCGATGTCGCAGAAGACGATGTCGGCGCCCGCACGAGCCAGCGCCGCGGCATGCGCGCGGCCCTGCCCACGCGCACCTCCGGTGACGAGCGCGATCTTTCCTTCGAGTGTCATCTACTACCCTATCTGTCTACTCGCTTAGACCGACGCGGGCGACCATTCTCATCGCGGTTATCCACAGTGTCGTTTTGATCCACAGGTGGGTGGTTTCGGTGGTGCGCCGGGGTTGAGGTCGGCTTACTGTCGAACGTATGTGCGAGTTGCTGGCGGATCCTGAGGAGTTGGCTTCGGCTGACG
>Ga0265293_10003093_pt1 | contig 31644 bp, 26 predicted proteins | sample Munlanlewell138R_FD_192505 | JGI IMG/M metagenome (GOLD analysis project Ga0265293, IMG submission 192505) | Leachate microbial communities from a municipal landfill in Southern Ontario, Canada - Leachate well 138R | ecosystem: Engineered > Solid waste > Landfill > Unclassified | place: Canada... | reverse complement strand
GCATTATTAGATTATGTTAAAGACGATTTAGGTAATATTGATGAGGATTATGTTATGGTTACCCATTCGCTAGCAAAAGCTGAAGCTGATTACTTAATTTCTGAACTTAAAGATAATTTAAATATTCATAATATTATTGAAACTAGGGCAAGTGGAGTTATATCAACACATTGTGGCCCAAGAACTATTGGTATATTATACATAACCAAGCAGTAGGGTTTCTTTAATAAAAGATACTAATTGATTAGTATCTTTTTTGTTAACCTTTATAATTTAATGATGATGTGGTATAATATAATATATATAAAATGTATATAATAAGAAAAGGAGAATTGCTTTGTGAGAAATAAACCAGAAATTTTAGCTCCTGTTGGATCATTTGAAGCATTATATAGCGCAATAAATAATGGAGCTGATGCTGTTTATTTTGGTGGGCAAAGTTTTGGCGCTAGAGCATATGCAACAAATTTCACCAATGATGAAATAGTAGATATTATTAATTATTGTCACATCATGGATGTTAAGGTGTATGTGACTGTTAATACACTTATAAAAGAAAAAGAATTTAATGAAGCAGTAGAATTTGTTCGATTCTTATATATAAATAATGTTGATGCTGTTATTATGCAAGACTTTGGTTTAATCAAGTATTGTAAAGATGTATTTCTTGATTTAACAATCCATGCTTCAACCCAAATTAATTGTCATTCATTAGAACAAGCATTATTTCTTCAAAAATTAGGAATCAAAAGAATTGTTTTATCAAGAGAATTAGATATTGATGTAATTAAAGATATTGCTAGTATTGATAATCTTGAAATTGAAGTATTTATTCATGGGGCATTATGTGTTAGTTATTCAGGAAACTGTTTTATGTCTAGTTTTAATGGTGGAAGAAGTGGTAATCGGGGAAGATGTGCTCAACCTTGTAGAAAGTTTTATTCTTTAGTTGATTTTGAAGGTGGTTTAATTGATGAGGGATATTTACTAAGTACTAAAGACCTTATGACTATAAACGACATTCAGGACATAATTGATACAGGAGTTTCTTCTTTAAAAATAGAAGGACGAATGAAAAGACCTGAGTATGTAGGTTTAACTGTAAAAAGTTATAAGGATGCCATTAATGGTAATCTTGATAAGGATACTACTAATAATCTCGCTTTAATGTATAACCGTGAATTTACAAGAGGTTTTATTAGTAAAGTTAATAATAATGATATCACAAATACTGTAACTCCAAATCACGTTGGCTTAAAAATCGGTGAAGTTGTTTCAAGCACTTCAAATTACGCATATATTTCTTTATCGAGTGAATTAAATAATCAAGACTCGATAAGAATTGTTGGTGATGTTGTTGATGCAGTGACTATTAATGGTATGTATTCTAATGATAAGATTGTTCAATCTGCTTCTAAGGGAATGACTGTGAAGATTAGAACTCATAAGCTTGTTGAAGTGGGTTCTGAGGTATTAAAAACTACTGATAACAAATTAATTAATAAAATTAATCAAACACTTAAGAAAAAAATTGGAATAAAAGGGAAGATTTATTGTAATAATGAATATCTTTATTTAGAGATTAATGATGGGAAAAATATATTTTCAGTTAAATCTAATACAAAAGTAATCAATTCAAGCAATCCTACTTATTATTTGAGATTCACTGATCAAATTAATAAAACAAATGATTCAAACTATTATTTTGAGAGTTTGGTAAATGAAGCAAAAGGTTTTTTCTTACAGGTTAGTGAAGTAAATGAGTTAAGAAGAACGGCTTTACAGATGCTTGATAATTTAAGATCAAAACCAAGATTAGTTAGATTTGGAGAGTATAGGCCAATTAATAATAACATAAGTAAAGATGAGTTTAAAATATATGTAAAAGTTAGAAATGAAGAACAACTTCTTCAAGCTATAAAACTTAATGTTAAGGATATTCTTGTTGAAGACAAAGAATTATTAAAACACAATAATAATATATCTTCATTACATTTGTTAAGTCCAAGAATAAAAAGAGATAATTCTATTGATTTAGTTGATTTTTCATCTTATGATATTCTTAGCCCTTACTCTAATATTTTTAACTCATATTCAATGAATTTATTTATTGGATTAGGTATTAAAGTAGTAGGTTTATCGATAGAACTCAATAAGGAAGAAATAAAGGATATAATTTCTGCTTATTATAGAATCCACAATGTGATTCCTAATACGATGTTAATGGCCTATGGATATCAAGAGATGATGATTACTAAGCATTGCTTAATTAATAAATCTGAAGGTTTAAGTAAAAAGGGTTGCAGGTTGTGTTATCAAAAACAGTATTACTTACAAGATGAAAATGACAAGTATCCACTAATAGATGATGGAAATTGTAACTTAAAAATCCTTAAGACTAAACCAATTGATTTAATTAATCGAATTGATGAAATCAAAGAAATCGGTATAAGTTCAATATTATTAGATTTTTCTATTGAAAAAGATATAAATATTATATATAATAAGTACAGTTTAGGTTTAAAAGATAATTTAAATGAAGGCCTATATGAGGGTCATTATGAGGAAGGGGTAATTTAAATGGCAAACAAATGGTATAGATTAGATAATGCAGCTAAAATATTCCCTGCCGTATCGAATAGTAAGAGATCTAATGTCTTTAGACTTTCTTTTGAAATGAAAGATGAAGTGGATCCATTAATATTGCAAAAGTCACTTGAACTGTCTATTGATAGATTCCCAACCTTAAAGGTAAAACTTAAAAAGGGTCTATTTTGGTTTTATTTTGAGCATAATGATAATAAACCGATGATTGAAGAAGAAAGTCCTAATATATGTAGAATGTTTAACTATACTAAGGATAATAATGGATATTTATTTAGATTAAGTTATTTTGGTAAAAGAATAGCTTTAGAAACATTTCATTCATTAACTGATGGAACTGGAGCATTGGAGTTTTTAAAATCAATTGTTTATAATTATCTTAAATTAAGAGATGTTCAATTTGAAGGTGAAGAGATACTTACAACAGAAATAGAAATGAATAAAGAAGAAATGGCTGATTTCTTTAATGTTCATTATAATTCAAAATTAAAAAACACTAGAAAAGAATATAAGTCACTTAAATATGATGCTCCACAGTATGAAGGAGATTGGCTGGGAGTAATTGTCGGAACGGTTGATGTTAATGATTTAAAAGGTGTTTCTAAAAAATTTGGTTGTACTATTACTGAATTGCTAGCTAGTTTAGTTATATATAGTTGTTATAGAAGAAGACATATTTTTGAGAACAAAAATAAACCCTACACAATGTTTATTCCTGTTAATTTAAGAAGGTTTTTCCCGTCTAAAACACTTAGAAATTTTTCTTTATATGTTAGAACTATGGTTGATTTTTCAAAAGAACTTACTTTTGAAGATATTGTTGAAATTGTAAAAGCTGACATGAAAGATGAATTACAAAAAGAAAAGTTGCAGATGAGATTTACTGCAAATGTAAGAACTGAAAGAAATTTTGCTCTTCGTTTAGCACCTGTTTTTATTAAGCAATTTGCCATGAAAATAGGATATAATTTATTGGCAGATCAAATTCATTCATTTAGTTTTTCTAATATTGGTTTTTTTGACTTGCCAGAACCAATGAAGAAGCATATTGATAAAGTAGTTTTTACGACGGGATGTAGTAAGAACACACCTATAAATTTGGGAGTTATTTCTTTTAATGGGAAAGCTGCTATAACTTTTTCTAGTTACTTGATTGATCGAAGTATTCAAAAGTACTTCTTTAGATTTCTATCTAATGAAGGTTTGAACATTACTATTGAAAGTAATGAGTTAGAGGTGTGATATGAAAAAATGTTCAAAATGTAAAGTAGAAGTTAACACAATAAGAAAAACTTGCCCTTTATGTGGTCAATTTTTAGAAAACCCAGATAAAGAAGAGTTTACTCAAATATATCCAACTTATGTTAATGAAGCAAAGAAAATAGATTTATTTTTAAGAATATTGCTTTTTATTTCCGTTACTGTAATGGCAACAGTTCTACTGATTAATTTCTTAACCTATGATGGGGTTTCCTGGAGTCTATATGTTGTAATTGGCGTTGTTTATGCCTGGATATTATGGAGATCCACAATAAAGAGCAAAAGAAATGTTGCTTCAAGATTGTTGGTTCAGATGATTGCTTTATCTTTAACTGTCTATGGTATTGAGGAAATCTCAAATACAGGCAATTGGGCTTTAGATTATATAATCCCTTTCATATGTGTTGCAACAACACTATCGATTGTTATACTAATTTTTAGTAAAAAAATGTTATATTCTGACTACTTGTTCTATTTGTTACTATCAATTATTATTGGCTTTGTTCCATTGATTTTATATTTAACCCAAATCATAAATGTTTTGTGGCCAAGTATAACTGCAGCTGGTGTATCAAGTATAACAACATTAGGTATGATTATATTTGCAGACCGTGCAACCAAGGATGAGTTAAAAAGAAGATTTCATTTATAGTGTATTTATAAAGTATTGCTTAGGGCAATACTTTTATTTTGCTTCTATTAGTATATATATGCAAAAAAAATAAAAATAGCGTGCAATTAAATTTAAAGTGTAGTATAATATACTTATGAAATCGTTACCAGAGGAGGATTGTGAATGAAAGAATATCATGCAAATGCGATTAGAAATGTAGCTATCTTGGGCCACTTAGGTAGTGGTAAAACTTCTTTATCAGAAGCTTTACTATTTATTGGTGGTGCCATTGATAAAAAGGGAGAAGTCGAAAGAAAGAACACTGTTAGTGATTACACACCTGAAGAGCAAGCAAGAATGACAACATTATCATCCAGTTTAATACCGGTTGAATGGAAAGATCACAAGATTAACTTTTTAGACACTCCGGGGAATGAAGAATTTATAGGTGAAATTGAAAACGTTTTATCTGTTGTTAAGGGAGCAATACTAGTAATTGATGCTTCTAAAGGTGTTGAAGTTGGAACTGAAAGATCATGGGAAGAACTTAGAAAACGAAATATTCCAACATTGATACTTGTAAATAAGATGGATAAAGAAAATATTAAATTTGAACCCTTACTTGAAAGTATTCGTGAAAAATTAGGTAAACGTGCTGTACCATTTTGTTGGCCATTAGGTAAGAGTGAAAAATTTGATGGTTTTGCAAATGTAATAGATCAAAATGCAACTATTTTTGAAGATGGTAAGATAGTCCATGGAGAAATCTACCCTGATAAAATGGATAAAATTGAGGAATTATATGCTCAAATTCAAGAAGCTGTTGCTGAAACAAGTGAAGAATTATTAGATAAATATTTTTCTGAAGGTGAACTTAGCCATGATGAAATTAAAAATGGTTTAAGAACGGGAACTATTAGTGGAGACATTTTTCCAGTATTAGTTTCTTCAGCAATAAAAGACATCGGTGTAGAGACTTTACTTGATATGGTTGTTGACTTTATGCCTTCACCTGTAGACTTAAAAGCTATGGCTGGTAAAGATAAAAATGGTAAAGAAATAGTTAGAGAAACAAATTGTGATGAACCATTATCAGCATTTGTATTCAAAACAATTGTTGACCCATTTGTAGGATCTATAAACTTCTTTAAAATCTACTCTGGAACTATAAGAGTTGGTCAAGAGATTATGATTGCAAATGAAGAGAAGATTGTTAAGGTTCCACAAATGTTTACTTTAATGGGTAAAACACAAATACCTATGGAAGTGGCATATGCTGGAGATATAGTTGCAGTTGCAAAATTAACTGAACTTTATACAAATTGTACTATTTGTGATCGTAAGAACCCAATTATTTTTGATAAAACTGAACATCCAACACCTACAATTTATGTTGCTATTCAACCAAAAAATAAACAAGATGAAGAAAAAATATCTTCAGCATTACAACGTTTATCACTTGAGGATGAAACATTTGAAACTAAGAGAAATCCAGAAACTGCGCAATTATTAATTGGTGGTCAAGGTATGACTCAAATTGGTTACATAATTGATAAATTGAAACATCAGTTTAGAGTAGAAGTTGATATTACTGAACCGAAAATTGTTTATCGTGAAACTATTAGAGGCAAAGCTGAAGCTCAAGGTAGACATAAAAAACAATCTGGTGGAGCTGGTCAATTTGGTGATGTTTGGATTAGATTTGAACCAACTGATAAGGAATTTGAATTTGCAGAAGAAGTGTTTGGTGGATCTGTTCCTAAGGGATACTTCCCAGCTGTTGAAAAAGGTTTAATTAAAGCTTTAGAAAATGGCCCTTTAGCTGGTTTTCCAGTTATTGGTGTTAAAGCAACTCTTTATGATGGAAGCTATCATGCGGTAGATTCTAATGAGTTATCATTTGTCCTTGCAGCAGGACTTGCATTCAAGGCAGCTTGTGAAAAAGTTCGACCTACAATTCTTGAACCAATTATGGAAGTTGAAGTAATTGTTAAGTCTGAATATCTTGGAGCTGTTATGGGTGACATGAATAAGAGACGTGGACGTATATTAGGAACTGAAGATCTTGAAGGTGGAAAAGTAAAAGTATCTGCTGAAGTACCTGAAAGTGAAATTATTAAATATACTACTGAACTTAAAGCTATGACCCAAGCTAGTGGAAGATTTTCTAGAAAATTCTTAAGATTCGATGATGTTCCAGAAAATTTAATTAAAAAAATTATTGAAGAATACAAGAAACAATAACACTTTAGAGCAACAAATGTTGCTCTTTTTTAATTGTAATAAATATGAAATTATTAATTTTTATGATATAATACTAATATGGAAATAAAATATATTGTTGATACAGAAAGTATGCCAGTAAAAGATTTTTTGAAATTAAAGGGATGTTCTAGAACTCTTCTCACTAAGGTAAGAGTAAAAGACTGTTTATATATAAATGGTGAAAAAAAGAAAAACTATGAAATAGTTCATAAGGGGGATCAAATCACCATATCTATTGAAGAAAAACTAAATCCTGATTTTCAACTAAATTTTTCAAAAATTGATATTTTGTTTGAGGATGATTATTTTTTAATTGTTAATAAACCTAATACAATATCTTCACAGCCTTCTAGAAAACATCAATACGATAATCTTATTAGTATGGTTGCTGCTTATTTTAAAACGACTAACATCACTACAAATATACATTTAGTGAATCGATTAGACTTTAGTACTAGTGGAGTTGTCGTCATTGCAAAGCACGGATATATTCATAATGAGATGAGTAAGATTAATATTACAAAGAAATATTTGTGTCGAGTAAAAGGAAAATTAAAGGATAAAATAGGAACTATTCACTTACCTATTAAACGAATTTCCGAACAGGATATTAGAAGGGAGGTAGCATTAGACGGTGCTATTGCAACTACTGACTACAAAGTACTGACTGAAAAAGAAGAATACTCGTTGCTAGAAGTTAGTTTAAGAACCGGTAGAACTCATCAAATAAGAGTTCATATGTCATATATTGGGCACCCACTTATTGGTGATTTATTATATGGAGAAAAAGATGATTTTCTATATTTGCACTGTTATAATATGAAATTTTTACATCCAATAACAAAGAAAGAAATTAACATTATAAAATACCCAGAATGGGTAGAGGAGGATATATGCCAGATTTAGTAATGCATTACCATTTCGGAAGAACACTGCATAAAGAGCTTGATGAAAGAATTAAATATCAAATAAAAAATATATATTTATATGACTTTGCAAATGCAGGGCCTGATCCATTCTTTTTTGTAAAGTTTTGGAAAAGTAAAGTTAATAAAGAAAGTTTAGAATTTGGAAATTACATGCACAACAATAAAACAAGAGACTTCTTTATTGAACTAGTTGATATATGTAAAGAGAACTCCGATATGTTTAGTTATTTAGCAGGATTTATTGGACATTATGTATTAGATGTATTTGCTCATCCTTACGTTTTTCATAAAACCGGAAAATATATTAAAGAACATCCAGAGACTTTAATGTATCGAGGATTACATACTAAACTCGAAAGAGCAATGGATAGTTTTATAATAAAAGAAGCCTATGAAACAAAACCAAGTAAATTTAAAATACATAAACAAGTTTTACGATTAAAGAAAATTGATAGTAATCTCAAGGATTCATTCGATAAATTATTTTCTAAAGTCTTTGGAAAGAATGATGGTTATTCTCATGTGAATAAATCTGTAATAGACCAAAGAAGATTTTATAAATATATATATGATCCATATGGCATTAAGCAAAAATTACTTGAAAAAATTGATAATGGTAGTTCTAGTTTAGATTTTAAAGTTTTGAGTTACTATAATAAGGAAATTAATGATATTGATATTTTTAATTTAGATAAGAATAGTTGGGTAAATCCACTTGATGATACGATAAAGTCTAATGATTCATTTTTTGATTTATTTGAGAAAGCTTTAAAATTAGGAACAACCCTAATTGAGATTGTTTATGATGTTGTTTTCAACAAAAAAAATCATGATTTAAACAAGTATTTTTTAAACCTGAGTTATCTACATGGATTAAATTGCGAAGATGAAAGAGAAATGAAATATTTTAATAATATTTTTAATTAATAAATCCATTTACAAGTTTTTCTAGTTATGATATACTTAATTAAAGATTATTGGAGGTCCTATGAAACTTGATTATAAAAAGACCCTGTATATAGGGTTAGCGTTTTTAATTATTAGTATGTTTTGGCAGGTTTATGATAACATAATTGCTAAAATGTTAATAAATTCATTTGGTTTTAATCAAACTATTTCTGGATTTATACTGGCACTAGATAATATTGTTGCATTGGCATTACTGCCTTTATTTGGAGCTTTATCAGATAAGACAAAGCATAAAAAAGGAAGAAGAACTCCATATATTTTCTATGGTGTAATTCTATCTTCAATTCTATTTATTGGTGTAGCTGTTATGGACTCATATCAAATTCAAGCTGTTCAAGATGCAGGGGTACCTCATGTTGAAGAGATGATTAATGTTGATGATGAAGTGTATGGTTATAAAGTTGGTGACAATGAGTATTATTTTAGAGGTCTTGAAGGAGAAGAAGAAAAAACTTTATATAATTATAAACAAGATGCTTTAAATGATTATCAAGGACAAGCTCGTGCAGTTAGCAAAGCTAATCCGATGTATTTAGTAGGTTTCTTAGCTGTTTTATTCTTAGTTTTATTGGCGATGGCGACATATAGAACACCAGCTGTTAGTTTGATGCCGGATGTTACCCCTAAACCTTTAAGGAGTAAAGCTAATGCTATTATTAATTTATTGGGAACACTTGGTGGGTTAATATCATTAGGATTTATGACTTTTACTGCTAAGGATTATCAAGACTACATTTTAACATTCATTATTCTAGCAGCGCTAATGTTAACTTTCTTAACTGTGTTTATGTTGAAAGTTAAAGAGGTTAAATTAGTAGAAGAATTTGAAAAGGATAATTTCGATGATTTACAAGTAGAAAGAGCATTACCAAATGAAAAGATGCCAAAAGATGTTAGAAAGAGTTTTATTTTAATTCTTGCTTCGGTATTGTTTTGGTTCATGGCCTATAATGCAGCTACTTCTAAGTTCTCTGTTTATTCAGGAAATGTTTTAAACACGATGTTTACAACTCCTTTGATGGTAGCTCAAGCAGTTGCGGCACTATCATTTATTCCAATTGGAATGATTTCTCATAAAGTCGGTAGAAAAAAGACTATATTAGTTGGAATTGTAATTCTTGCATCAGCATTCTTGATTGGATCATTTTTAACAGAAGCTTCTCGTGGTTTAATATATATTACCATGGGTATGGCAGGAATGGGTTGGGCTACGATTAACGTTAACTCATATCCGATGATTGTAGAAATGAGTAAGACAAGTAATGTTGGTAGATATACAGGATTTTATTATACAGCTTCAATGGCAGCACAGATTATAACTCCGGTATTGTCAGGATTAGTTATGGATGGGTTCTTCATCGATTCTATTGGTGTTGATATGCGAAGATTATTCCCATACAGTGTTGTATTTTGTACACTAGCTTTTATTACTATGTCAATGGTGAAACATGGAGATTCAAAACCGATTGTAAAATCCAAACTGGAAGCTTTTGCAGATGAAGAACAGTAGGATTGGTTCAACAATGTTTGATATAAATAATCAAATATTGCAACTTAGAACTGAAGAAGCTCATGATGAACTTCGTCGTCTTGTTGATTTAGGATATACAGATGTCATACTGACATATCCTGTTTTAGAAGATGGTACTTATGAAATTGATGATATTATTGCTAAATTCAATATGTATAAAGTGAGTTTTAAAGATTTAAATTTATATTTAGGGAATGAAGTGCATTATCATTATTCAATTATTCATAGACTAAAGAATAAAGATGTGTTAACACTTAATCAAAGCAATTATGTAATCATTAAATTGCCTCTTGATAAAAAACCAGAGCTTTTAAATTCTATGTTTAAAGCTCTATCGGATTATGTTATTATTCTAAGTAATGTTGATGAATATAAATATTTTAATTTTAAGGATTATATAGAGTTAAAAAAGCAAGGAATAAAATTCTTGGTGAAAATTGGTAACTTGAGAAGAAGAGGTATAAAACTTTTAAAACATGAGATGATTGATTTTCTTGTGACTTATGATAATATAAAAACTATTAACAGTAAATTGAAAAAGAAAATCAATATAGGATACTATAAAAAGATAAATATTGATAATTATAAAGATATTGTTAATTTTGACTTGTAATAAAAATCAATTTATAGTATAATAATGTTAGATACTTTGGAGGTAAATATGCAAAGGGTTTTTAAATTTTTAATGCTTTTACTTGTGGTTTTAGGATTAACAGCTTGTAAAAAAGATGGACAAGGACCAGTAGATAATGACAAAGATTATTTAGCTATGGTTCAAAAAGCTAGAACAACTTATAGTCAAAGCAATTCAGGTAATTTATTTATTGAAGTGATCAATAACGATGTTGTAACGACAACTGAATTTATTTACAATTATAGTTCAAACAAAATTGATACATTACTGCATGAACAAACTGTTGGTGATGTGACTACAGCAGCTTATGTTACTGAAGGTGTAGCATATGTTAATGTAAATGGTGAAAAGACAAAAGGTAATATCTTCGATTTAGAAGCAGTTCAAATTATTGAGGAATCTGGTTTCAATGGAGTAACTGAAGAATTATTTAAAACATTTGATAAATCATTCTTTAAAGCACTTGAAGTTACTGAAGATAAAGATGGTGTTGTTACTTTTGTTTTCAATAAAGATAAGTATGTTTTAGATGTTGAAGGACTTGAAGGTGATGAAATTGAAGAAGCGATTGATCGTGATGAGAAAATCAAACAAAACATTAAATCGATTTCTGTTACTATGACTTATGCAAATGGTGAAATGACTAAACTTGAATCTTCTTGGGTTACCACTGCAGATGTTACTAATCAAATTAATATGGAATTAAAAGGTATTGCAGCACAAACAATTACATTCCCTACAGATTTAGATACCTACGTTAGAAGATAAAATAATAGGAGGATCTTATGAAAGATTATGTTAAGTTAATTGATGGTTTACCATGGATTGTGAGATTGATTCTTGCATTTCCAATTTTAGATGGTATTGTTTATGGCATTTACCGTATTGCAAAAGGTAAATTGATTGCAGGAATTATTTGGATTTTTGTTGGAGCAGCTATTTTATGGATAATTGACATTGTAACAATCGTTTTAAATGGTAAGGTAACATTCCTTGCATAAATAAATTTAAGTGAGCTAATGGCTCACTTTTTATTAACTTTTCAGTCGGCAAATTCTTGATATATTAAGGCTTTAATGGTATAATTAAGTATTATCATTTAGAAAGGTGGAGATACTATGTTTATATTTAAAAGACTTTCAGACAGTTTGTTTTCACCGAAAGAAGTATTAAAGTATAAAGACGATCGATGGTGGCAAGTTTTAATTATGTTTTTACTGTTGATATTTGTTTTTGTCCTCCCTTCAACAATATCAATTAGTATGAAAAACAATTTATCATATAACGATGAAGTTGCTATTAAGAGGGTTATTAGTGGTGAAACAATTCCGTTTCAAATTAAGAATGGTAAATTATTAAACGATAACGATAATGATAATTATGTTTATCAAAAAGATATTAATGGTTACATGAAGATAGTAGTTACTAATTCTAGTAATGTTGATTTAGGAACTAATTTAGTAATATTAGTGACTACAGATGGAGTTTATTTATCAAATCAGGTTTTAAGACTTCAGCTTATAGCATATGAGGATTACCCTAATTTAAATAATACAGATTTTAAAGAGTTAAGCAATATTAATTCGAGTGAATGGAATGAAGTTCTGGTGGTTATAAGAGCGCAATACTCAAGTTTCATGGAATTTTATCGTCCTGTTATGATTACGGCAAATGTCTTAAGTTCAATTGGACTAATTTTATTTATGTCGCTAGTCATTGCATTTTTTCAACATTTTACATTAAAAGGTTTAATTGAATTTAAGAAGTTTTGGAAATTAGTAATATATTTATTTGTACCTTACGTGGTTTTAGAAACGATATTCACCTTATTCGGTGTGAATTTAATATATTTGAGTTTCATGGTAACAGCAATATATACAATTATGTTGAGTAGACATATACAAACTGAGAATATCAGGAGGAATTTATAGTGAGTTTTAATCATTTAGAAATAGAAAAGAAATGGCAAAAGTATTGGGAAGACAACAATACTTTTAAGACCAATATAAAATCAGACAAACCAAAATACTATGCTTTAGATATGTTTCCTTATCCAAGCGGTGCAGGTCTTCACGTTGGACATCCAGAAGGATATACTGCTACAGATATTATGTCTAGGATGAAAAGAATGCAAGGGTATAGTGTTTTGCATCCAATGGGTTGGGATGCATTTGGCCTTCCTGCTGAACAGTATGCAATAGCAACTGGTAATGACCCACTTTCATTTACTGAAAAAAATATTCAAATATTTAAAAAACAATTATATAATCTTGGATTAAGTTATGACTGGTCTAAGGAAATAGCGACTTGTGATCCAAAATACTATAAATGGACTCAGTGGATATTTACAAAGTTATATGAAAAAGGTTTAGCGGAAATAAAGAATATTGAAGTAAACTGGTGTGAAGAATTAGGAACTGTTTTAGCCAATGAAGAAGTATTAAATGAAAATGGTAAAATGGTAAGCGAAAGAGGTAGTTATCCTGTTATTAAAAAGCCAATGAAACAATGGGTATTAAAAATAACAGAATATGCTGAAAGACTTCTTGAAGATTTAGACTCGCTTGATTGGCCAGAAAATGTAAAAGACATGCAAAAAAACTGGATAGGAAAATCAGTTGGAGCAAAAGTCACATTTAAAGTAGATAATAGTAATGAAGAGTTTGAAGTTTTTACAACCAGACCTGACACACTATTTGGGGCGACTTATTGTGTGTTATCTCCTGAACATGATCTAGTTTTAAAAATAACTTCAGATGAAAAATTACAAGAGGTAAAAGATTATATTGAATATTCTAAATCAAAATCTGACTTAGATAGAACAGATTTAAATAAGGATAAAACAGGTATTTTTACTGGTGCGTATGCAGTTAATCCTGCTAATAATAAACTTGTACCAATATGGATTGCTGATTATGTTCTTATTAGTTATGGAACTGGTGCTATAATGGCTGTTCCAGCTCATGATGAAAGAGATTATGAGTTTGCTTCTAAGTTCAATATTGATATCATTCCTGTATTAGATGGAGATGTTTCAAAATCTGCATTTACAGGAGATGGGTTACATATAAATTCAGGATTCTTAGATGGTTTAAACAAAGAAGACGCAATTAATAAAATGATTGAATTCCTTGAAAAAAACAATATTGGTTCTAGAGATGTAAATTACAAATTAAGAGATTGGATTTTTAGTCGTCAAAGATATTGGGGAGAACCTTTCCCAGTTATTATTTATGAGGATGGTAAGATTGAAGTATTGCCTGAAGATAAACTACCATTAGAACTTCCAAAGATGGAAAAAATTACTTTAAGTAAAAATGGTGAAAGTCCACTTGCTAATGCTAAAGATTGGATAAATGTTGTTCGAGAAGATGGTGTAAAAGGTCGTCGTGAAACTAACACAATGCCTCAATGGGCTGGGTCATGTTGGTATTATATCGGATACATTTTAAAATCTGAGGATGGTTACTTGGAGTTAAGTGATCCTGAAGTTCAAGATATTGTTAATAAATGGCTTCCTGTTGATTTATATATAGGTGGTACTGAACATGCTGTTCTACACTTGCTTTATTCTCGTTTTTGGCATAAAGTATTGTACGATTGTGGTATTGTAAAAACAAAAGAACCATTCCAAAAGTTATTTAACCAAGGAATGATTCTAGGTGAAGATGGCGAAAAAATGAGTAAGTCAAAAGGTAATGTTGTTAATCCTGATGATGTTGTTCATGAATATGGTGCTGATACATTTAGATTATATGAAATGTTTATGGGTCCGCTAGAAGCCACTAAACCTTGGAATACCAAAGGTGTTGAAGGTCCAAGAAGATTTTTAGAAAGAGTTTATAGATTATATACAGACGTTGCAACAATTGTTGATAAGAATCCTAATCTTGAGAAAATCTATCATCAAACAGTAAAGAAAGTAACAAATGATTTTGATAATTTAAGATTTAATACGGCAATAAGTCAAATGATGATATTTATAAATGAATGCTATAAAGATACTAATATACCATTTGATTATTTAGTTGGGTTCTTAAAGTTACTTAATCCAGTAGCTCCACATTTAACTGAGGAATTATATTCTCAAGTATGTAATCAAAATGATTCAATATCAAATTCTAGTTGGCCAACTTATATAGAAGAAAAAACTTTAGAAAACAATGTTACAGTTATTGTTCAAGTTAATGGTAAAGTTAGAGATAAACTTGAGGTTACTATGGGCTTAAGTAAAGAAGCACTAGAAGAATTAGCCTTAAACAGTGAAAAAGCTAAAAATTTCATTGGTGATGCAACTATTAAAAAGATAATAATTGTTCCGAATAAATTAGTCAACATAGTAATATAAGTATTTGCTTTTTTCAGCAAATACTTTTTTTTAGTAATCAGGTAAAAAACAATTAATATATAATTGGGTGATACATTTGTGTGAGAAAAATAATAGAAGAGGAATCAGAGATTTATTTAGAGTTTATACATGTGATAATTGTTTGTTAATAAATACTGATGAAACAATTACAATTGGAATGGTAAATATATATATTTATTATCTTAATAAGTGTGAAGAAAATATTATTGATTTTGCTATAAATAAAAAGCTTATCCAATTATTATACGAATTTATTTTAAGTGGTAGTGATGAGATTTTGATTATAGAAAAATATAATATGATTACAAAAGAGGATCTACAAATATTACTTAATATGGATTTAAATATTCATATAATAAATTAGTATGCTTTACTTTTAAATGAAATAAATATATGTTATAATATATATGTAGTAAGCGAAAAGGAGGAATTAATTATGAAAGTTATCGTTCGCGGAAAAAACAAATTTGAACCCAGTGATGCAATTAAAGGCTATGCAGATGACAAACTTCAAAAAATTAGCGTTTATTTTAATCATTCTGATGACCTTGTTGCAAATGTGTTGTGTAAGATTTACGACAATTATCAAGTTGTTGAAGTTACAATCCCAACAAAACACATCATCCTTCGTGCTGAAGTTAAAGATCAAACAATTTATGGAGCAATTGATTTAGCTGTTGACAAACTTGAATCTCAAATTCGTAAACATAAATCAAAGATCTTTAGTAGTATTAAACGTCGAGAAGGTGTTGCTAACTATTATGCAACTAACTCCGATTTTGATCTAGAAAAAATGGAAGTTGAAATTAAGGCTACTAATCTAGTTAAAAACAAGTCTGTGGAAATGCATCCTATGACACCAGAAGATGCTATTGTGCAAATGGAAATGTTAGGACATAATTTCTATTTGTTCTTAAATTCTGAAACTAACAAACCATCTGTTGTGTATTTAAGATCTGATCAAAATTATGGAATTATTGATGCGTTGTAAAATGAGTATTTAAAAAGCTGGGATAAAATTCCCAGCTTCATTTTTATTATTTTGTTGCTTGTTCAAATAACTCTTCAACCTTATTCCAGTTAATAACATTCCAAAATGCACTAACATAATCAGGACGACGGTTTTGATATTTCAAGTAATATGCATGTTCCCATACGTCAAGTGCTAAAATTGGAGTTCCCATAGTTAAAGGTGTATCTTGGTTAGGAGTTGAAGTAACAACCAATTTCTTATCAGGTGTTACAACTAACCAAGCCCAACCACTACCAAATCTTGTTTTTGCTGCATTATTAAATGTTTCTTGGAAGTTTTCAAAACTACCAAATGCATTTTTTAATGCTTCCATTAATTTCATAGATGGTTCTTGTTTTCCTTGTGGCGTTAATAATTGCCAAAATAAAGTATGGTTGAAGTGACCTCCACCATTATTTCTTACAGCCGTTTGAATGTCTGTAGGAAGTTTATCAAGTTTTGTTAATAATTCTGTTAGATCTTTTTCCATTAATTCTGGATGTTTTTCTAATGCAGCATTTAAGTTATTAACATATGCCTGATGATGTTTAGTATGATGAATTGTCATTGTCATTTCATCAAAATGCGGTTCAAGTGCATTATAATTATAATTTAATTCTGGTAATGTATGTTTCATATATTTAATTCCTCCTATATTTATATGTTATAACTTATTCTAGCATGTTATAGTTGGTATTGGCAAGTGATTTGCTTTATTAGTTAGCAAATGCTAACTTAATTGCTTAAACAGTTTTAATTATTATTATAAACTTAAATTAAGATAAAATTTTCTTGTAAAAACGGCCTAAAAGTGCTATTATATATAATATAGGAAGGATGTGATTATGCGTGTTTAAAGGCTTATTTGATACAAGTTATAAAGAATTAAAACGCATAGATAAAACAGTTAATAAAATCGAAGCTATGGCTGAAGAATATAAATTGCTTAGTGATGATGAATTAAAAGGAAAAACTGCTTTATTTAGAGAACGTTTGAAAAACAATGAAAGCCTAGAAGGATTAATACCTGAAGTGTTTGCTACTGTTAGAGAAGCGGCAACAAGGGTATTGCATATGACTCCTTTTAAAGTTCAATTAATGGGTGCACTTGCTATGCATGGTGGTAATATTGCCGAGATGAAGACGGGTGAAGGTAAAACGTTAACGTCAACTTTGGTTGCATATTTAAACGCATTATCAGGTGAGGGTGTTCATATTGTTACAGTAAATGAATACTTAGCAAGTCGTGATGCTCGTGAAATGGGTGAACTTTTCACATGGTTAGGACTTACTGTTGGTCTTAATTTAAGAGAATTAACATCTGAAGAAAAACGTCAAGCATATGAATGTGATATTACTTATTCTACAAACAATGAATTAGGTTTTGATTACTTACGTGATCATATGGTTATATATAAAGAACAAATGGTTCAAAGACCACTAAATTTTGCTATTGTCGATGAGGTCGATTCAATTTTAATTGATGAGGCAAGAACTCCTTTGATTATTTCAGGTGGTGCTAAAAATACAGGGAATTTATATCAGCAAGCAGATATGTTTGCAAAAAGATTGTCTGAGCAAACTGATTATGAAATAGATGTTAAAGCAAAACATGTTACTTTAACTGAAACTGGTATATCAAAAGCTGAGAGTTTCTTTTCATTAGAGAATTTATATGATTTAAACAATGTTAATTTATTACATCATATTAATAATGCTTTACGTGCCAATTTTATTATGGTAAGAGATATTGACTATGTTGTACAAGATAACGCAGTTATTATAGTAGATTCATTTACTGGACGTTTAATGCATGGAAGACAATTCTCAGAAGGATTGCATCAAGCATTAGAGGCAAAAGAACATGTTGAAATAAAAAAAGAAACAAGAACTGTTGCGACAATAACATTCCAAAACTACTTCAGAATGTATAAGAAGTTAGCGGGTATGACAGGTACTGCTAAGACAGAGGAAGAGGAATTCCGTAACATTTATAATATGTTCGTTGTTGAAATTCCTACAAATAAACCAATAATTAGAAAAGATATGCCTGATTCGATGTATGTATCGATGAGAGCCAAGTTTGAAGCAATAGCTGATGATATCAAAGAAAGACATACTTTAGGTCAACCAGTTTTAGTAGGTACAATTTCTATTGAGACAAGTGAACATTTATCTAATCTTCTAACAAAAAGAGGAATCAAACATGATGTTTTAAATGCTAAACAACATGAACGTGAAGCTGAGATTGTTGCAAATGCAGGTAAAAAAGGTTCTGTAACAATTGCTACTAACATGGCAGGTCGTGGAACGGATATCAAATTGGGTGAAGGTGTTGTTGAACTTGGTGGTCTTGCTGTAATTGGTACAGAAAGACATGAATCTCGTCGTATTGATAATCAGTTAAGAGGTCGTTCTGGTCGTCAAGGAGACCCTGGTTATACAAGATTTTATCTATCTGCTGAAGACGATTTGATGAAAAGATTTGGTAGCGATAGATTCAAATCATTATTGTCAATGATGGTTAGCCAAAAGGATGGAACTGAACAAGCATTAGAAAGTAAGATGTTTACTAAGTTTGTTGAGGGAGCACAAAAGAAAATTGAAGGTAATAACTTTGATTCACGTAAGAATGTATTAGAATATGATGAAGTATTAAGAAAACAACGTGAGATAATATATGGACAAAGAAGTCAAATATTATTTTTAGATGATATTACTGAAGTTGTTATGCCGATGATTACTTCTACATTTACACGTATTGTGAATAGTTTCTATTCATTTGAAAAGAAAAATGAAAGTGTTGATATTCAAGGTCTATATGAAAGTATTAATGGAAGATTTTTCCAAATTGGTCATATTAGCTTAGATGATTTAAAAAATAAAAATAATGATCAATTAGTAGAATTTTTCATTGAAAAATCAAAAGAACTTTTAAATGATAAGAAAGAATCATTTGGAGATAGCACATACTTAGAGTTTTTAAAAGTTGTATTATTAAAAGTAGTAGATACTTTTTGGATGGAACATATTGATACAATGAGTGAACTACGTCAAGCTGTTAGACTTCAGGCATATGCTCAAATAAATCCTTTGCGAGAATATCAAGCAATTGGATTTGAAAAATTCCAGATAATGATTCAAAACATTGAAAATGAAGCTACTAGATATTTAATTAGAGCTCAAATAAGAGATAATTTACAGCGCGAAGCAGTTGTTAAAAATACGGTTGCATCTTCAGGTAAAGATGAAGGAGTAAAACGTAAACCTACTGTTTCAAAGGATAAAGTCGGAAGAAATGACCCATGTCCTTGTGGAAGTGGAAAAAAATATAAGAACTGTTGCGGAAGATAAATACTCAAGAAATTCTCTTGAGTATTTCTTGAATATAGTATGGAGGTAACTATGGAAAATTATGAAATTAATAAACATATTGAAGATTTTTCAAAAAGAATAGCTGATTTAAAACAAGCTATTAATGTAGAAAAATTAAGTAGTGACCTTAAAGAAAACGAAAAGTTATTAAATAATCCTAATTTTTGGAATGATCAAAAAACAAGTGCGAAGGTATTAAGGGAAATTAAGGAACAAAAGGATAAAATTGTTATCTTAAATAATTTAGAAGAAAAATTAGAAGAAATAGAGTTATACTTTGACATTTATAAGACCGAAGATGAGGATGTTTTAAACGATATTATTGAAACTATAAATTCACTAACAAAAAGCTTAGAAGATTTTGAAATCAAAATATTACTAAGCAATGAATATGATAGTTCAGATGCTATTTTTGAGATGCATCCTGGGGCTGGTGGAACTGAGAGTCAAGATTGGTGTGAAATGCTGTTTCGTATGTATAAGAGATATTGTGAGAAAAATGGCTTTGATATCGAAGTACTAGATTATATATCAGGTGAAGAAGCTGGTATTAAATCGGTTAGCTTTATTGTTAAAGGCGAAAAAGCATATGGGTTTTTAAAAAGTGAAAATGGAGTTCATCGCCTTGTAAGAATCTCTCCTTTCGATAGTAATTCTCGACGTCATACATCATTTTGTGCAGTTACGGTTTATCCATCAATGGATAATGATGTTAATATTGATATCAAACCCGATGATATTCGAGTTGACACATATAGGTCAAGCGGAGCTGGTGGACAAAGTGTTAATACAACAGATTCAGCAATAAGAATAACTCATATAAAAACAGGGTTGGTTGTAACTTGTCAAAATGAAAGAAGTCAAATTCAAAATCGTGAAAAAGCGATGCAAATATTAAAATCAAAATTATATCAATTAGAAATTGAAAATCAAGAAAAGAAATTGAAGAATGTTACTGGCGATGTGAGTGAAAATAGTTTTGGGAGTCAAATAAGATCTTACGTATTTCATCCATATTCAATGATTAAAGATCATAGAACTAATTATGAAGTTTTTAATGTAACACCAGTAATGGATGGAGAAATTGATGAATTTATAAATGCTTATTTAAAGTCTCCGTACAATAAGAGGTAATTATGAAAATAACAAGGAATAAAATTTTTGAGTGGGTTAATGTAACTATAGGAGTTATGCTTGCTAGTTTTGCATTTAGTTTTTTCATTGCCCCTAATCAATTAGTAATTGGTGGAGTATCTGGAATTGGTGTTATATTAGGAGCAATATTTCATTATGATCCTGCATTTACGATACTAATTATAAATGGTTTATTATTAGTACTAGGTCTTTTGTTTTTAGGTAAAGAGTTCTTTGCTAAGACAGTTTATGGATCATTAATATTTCCAGGGTTTATCAAAGTTTTTGATATAATATATAATGCTTTTGAGCTTCAGCCAATTGATGATAATTTACTAGTAATAATTTTTTCATCCCTTATTATGGGGTTTGGGCTTGGTTTAGCAATTAAAAATGGTGGAACGACTGGGGGGGTAGATATTCCTCAAAATATCTTATTGAAGTTCTTCCACATACCTTTTTCAACATCTTTGATTTTCATTGATGGAACTGTAATTCTAATGGGATTTTTCTTTATGCCAGATGCAGATATAAGCTTAATACTCTATGGAGCATTATTCATTGCATTAAGTGGAATTATTATTGATCAGGTTGTATTTAGTGGTTTTAATAAACGGGCTGTGTTTATTATTTCTGAAAAGAATGAGGAGATTAAAAAGCATATTCTTGAAGATTTGGGACGAGGAGTAACCCAAATTAGAGTTATTGGTGGGTATACCAATGCTGATAAAAATAAACTTGTTTGCGTGTTGTCTACTTTCGAGTTTTTAAAGTTGAAGAAGATTATATATACATACGATAAGAATGCATTCTTTTACGCTGTACGTGCTAGTGAAGTTAGCGGAGAAGGTTTTTCGTATGAAAAATGAGATTACAATTGTATCTATTGAGAAGAAGAAGACCAAATATGTTGTTACAACTAATGATGGTGAATATGATTTTGACGAAGATACAATTATCAGGTTTTATGTATTTAAAGATAAAGTTTTCTCTAAAGACGAGTTTAGTAACATTTTAGAATCAGTTAATGTAAATAAAGCCATGAATAAAGCAATTAATTATCTTAGTTTTAAAAGTCGAACTATTAATGAGATGGATAAGTATTTATATGAATTTGAGAATAGAAGTTTAGTAATAGATAAACTCATAGAGTTGGGTTATCTAAATGATGAATCATACAGTAAAAGTTATTTAGATTATTGCATTAGAAATAAAAAAGGCCCTTTATTCTTCGAAAACAAGTTATTAGAAAAAGGAATTGATAAAGAGTTAATTTCTAAATATAAGGTTATGTATACTGATGATAATCAAATTAATTCTATTAAAATGATTACGGATAGTTTTGTTTTAAAAAACAATACCAAACCTGTTAACAAGATAAAAACTTCACTAATTAATAAATTAATACGAGATGGTTTTGAAAAAGAATTTATTTATAATTTTATTAGTAGATTTGAGTTTATCGATAATAGTATGGATAGTTTAAAGCGGGATTATGAAAAAAAACTATTACAGCTAAAAAATAGATATGATGATGAATATGAAATAAAAAAGAGATTAACGGCTTACTTAATTAATAAGGGTTATGATTATAGTAATATAAAAAACTTATTTTAATAAAAGCCTTATATTTTGTTTTTCTATTTTATTGTTTTATTTAAGATTTATTATAATTTAATTGGTATAATAAAGTAACGGAGGTAAATATGAAAAAAATAATTACTAGCTTATTATTGTTACTTATAACAGTAACTTTTATGGGCACAATAAATGCAGAATCAGGATTGACTCCGCTACCTAAAGCAAATGGGAGTGGTTATGTAACTTACCGAAATTCAACTACACAAGTTATGATTCCTACAGAATATACTGCTCGAACAACTGAGTTTAGAGGGGTGTGGGTTTCTCCCTTGGTAAATGATATCAACAGATTCACTTCTAAAGAACAGTATATGAGAGAATTGAACCTAGTATTAGACACTATGGAGTTTTATAAGTTAAATACCATAGTTTTTCATGTTCGAATTCTGAATGATGCTTTATATGATTCAGATTTAAATCCTCAGTCAACATATACAAATATGGTAGATTATGATGAGTGGGATCATTTAGAATGGTTAATTGGCGAAGTCCATAGACGTGGGATGGAATTTCATGCATGGCTAAATCCATATCGAATAGATAATAGAGCAACAACTATGAATGCTGTTAAAGCAAAGTATATAAACTTTCCTAATAATCCAGCAAATAAAGATGAAAATGTAATTTTAGGATCATCAGGAGCAATTCTAAATCCAGGAGAACCTGCGGTTAGAGAATTTGTGATTGATACTGTAATGGAAGTTATTGAAAAATATAATGTTGATGCTATTCATTTTGATGATTACTTCTATGCATCTATGCCATATGATGCTGATTTAGCAACTTATAATAAATATAAGGCAAACTCTTCAACAAATGACATACATGATTGGCGAAGAGAACAAGTGGATTTATTCATACAAAATCTTAGCCAAACTATTCGTGATTATAATAGTAGTAATGGTAGATTTGTTCAACTTGGAATTTCACCAACTGGTATTTGGAGAAATGGTAATGGTCAAGTTACATATGATAGTAATGGTACTGCTATAACAAGTGGATCAAATACTGCAGGACAAGAACATTATGCTTTATATTTATATGCAAATAGTAAAAAATGGGTTGATGAAGAGTGGATAGATTATATTACTCCGCAATCATACTGGTCATTTGAACTACCTGCAGCTCCATATGCTGATGTTGTTGATTGGTGGGCTAAAGTAGTAAAAAATAAAAATGTTAACCTATATACGGGTATGGGCTTATATCGAAGATTTTCTGGAGATAGTGGGGGATCATGGGAGACAAATCCTATGGAAGCTGCAAATCAAGTATTATATAATTCTAAACATTCTGATATTAGGGGTAGCATAATATTTAATTATCGTTATTTAAATACTGCAAAAACTGTGAGTGGAGTTCAAACTATATTAAATGACTATTGGACTAATCCAATAATTACTCCAGAAATTAGAACTATGAGTCCGGTTGTTCCTGGTAATGTTAATAACGTGGTTATTACTAAGAAGAATAATTTGGTTGCATTGACATGGGATAGTGCAGTTAGTGCTGCTAGGTATGCAATTTACCGTAGCGAGGGTGAAATTGATATTAATAATCCAAAACAAATAATTAGTTTAGTAGGAACTAATTCTGATGGTAATAACATCGCAAATGATACCATTGATTCTAACAAAAAATATAATTATGCGGTTGTTCCAATATCAGGAACCTCAACTATTGGTACACCAACTGTAGTATCTACAGATAATTCGATTAGTGATATAGGTGTTTCAATTGGAAATATGAGTAATTTACAAATGAGTGCAAATATTTTCCCTAATGCAAATGCCCAAATATCATTTTCTTCAGCAAATATTTATGTTGGAGATTCTCCAGTTTATCAACTAGAATTATCAACAGATGGGAACAATTGGATAACAGTCGATAGTAGAGACATAAAAGCAAGTGGTGACTTATATTTATACAATTTCAAATATAATGAAATCGGAGCAAAAATATTTGCAAGGGTTACTGCAACTAATACTTTTGGTTCAATTACTTCAAATACATTAACGATGAATCCTACGATTAGTAATATTAATGAATACTTTGATATGGTGAATCTCGTTTTAAATAATCAAATTAAAAAAATATTCGAATAAAAAAAGGAAGAATTATTTCTTCCTTTTTAGTTGCTTATTAAATTGTTTTAAGAAATGGTAAACACCATGTTCTTTTACATCTTTTGTTTGATATTTGGCGACTTCCTTAAGTTCTGGGTGACATTTCCCCATAGCAACTCCGTACTTTACAAATTCAATCATTTCAATGTCATTATGGCCATCACCTATGGCTATTGTTCTATCGTGATCAATATTGTAATAATCACATACAATTTTTAATGCATTTGCTTTTGATGTTTTTGGGCTATAGAATTCTGATACAACTACTTTATTAACATACCAGAATCTTAGATTGATTCTTCCATTAAATTCCCTTTTCACATATTCTTCCATTCTTTGTTCACTACCAATTTTAGTGAATAAAATGGCCCCGTTTGGATTGTTATTCAAAGTGCCTTTAAGATTACCAATAGTCATATTACCGCCATCTGAGTGTAAGTATGGCCCGATAAAATCAGTTTCTTTGTGTAAATAGATGTTATCTTCAATTTCACAAAACACAGTTTCGATGATATCTTCATTATCATCTAAAAACTTGAACAAATCATTTCTATCAATTGATATCATCTTTTTTGGAAAACTTTTATCATAGGGTTTGTGAAGTAATGCTCCATTATAGTTTATGAGAGGGGTATCTAGTTTTAGTAGATTATAATAAAAGCGAGATGATCTAAGTGGTCTTCCCGTTGCAATTACTATTTTATTATACTTTGATAATTTTTTTAAATAGCGAAAACTTTTTTTGTCATGTTTATTAAATCCACGTACAAGCGTTCCATCTAAGTCAACAGCTATTAAGTAATTCTTTATGTTCATATTGTTCACCTTTTATATAATAACACATATTTATTTGATGCGCAATCTTTATTTTTAAGATGAGATTAAAAAGCATTGATAAAAAATTGAATTTGTAGTAAAATGAGTATAAGACGGAGGTTATTTAAATGACATTAAATATTTTCGATGATATTAGAGATTTAATAATCAGCCTTTTAGAAAAGTTTTCATGGGGAAGCGTTGCTGTCTTATTTGCAGGTGTTGCACTAGGATTTGTTATGTGCTTCTTCATATATTTAGTAATTGTTTTAAGTTCACTAAAGAAGAATGAAATAGCAGTTCATACTTCAAAAATTGAAATAGAGAGTGAAGAAGTTAAAAGAGTTATTAAAAGTGCAGTTAATAGATATGTTGAGGAGTCAAGTAATCTGCCAATCAATCAAAAGATTGCAGATATTAAAGATATTTCATGGGGTCTAATCAATGATATTGCTAAAATGTATTATCCAGATTCAGCCTATCCAATTTATGAATTATCGATTGATGAGTTTATGGAACTAAATCACTATATTACTAATCGTGTTGATACTTTGTTTAAGGGTAGAATCATGAGAACTTTTAAAAAAATTAAAGTCTCACAGATTTTAAAAATCCTGGATTTAAAAAGGAAAATGGATGAAAGTAAAGCCGTTAAAGTGGCTAAAAAAGCTCATGTTCCTGGATTCTTTAAAGCGACGATGAGTGTATTAAATGTATTTAATCCTGGATATTGGGTAAAAAAATTAATGATAAACACAACTTTGTCAATTGGAACAAATAAAATTGCTAAAACAGTAATTGATATTGTTGGTGAAGAGACAAGTAAGGTATATAGTAAAAGTGTGTTCAATAAAGAACTGCTAATTGATAGTGATGTAGAGAAGACAATTAGTGAATTAGAAAAAGATTTAGAGAAGAGTGGGTAGGTACTAATATGGAAAGAAAAAAATTTAATATTCCTCAAGTTCCAGTTTCAAATATTCCTGAAGATAATAAACCTGAGAAAAAGAATCGAAAAATAAATGTTGAACCATTTGTCTCTCCAGTCCATGGAAAGAATGTAAAAGATGAATTGACATTTAGTGGTGCTCAATTTGGTAATAGTGGACGTCAGTACGATGCTTTTAGAGATCCAGAAGCAAGAGTTGTTAAAGATGATTTTAATGAATATGTTACTTATCGTAAACCTGTAGAATCTAAAAACGAAGTTATAGAAAAACAAGAAGAAGCTATAAAGCCTCAAGTGTTTAATGACAAAAGCTATTCAAACAGTATAGCAAATGAAGAAGTATATTATAATAAAAATTATAATAGCAAACAAATAGATGAAGAACCAGAATATATTGATGAGGTTTATGAAAATGAAGAACTTATTGAGGAAGAAAACTTAGTAAATCCTGTCAATAAAGTAGTTTTGGAAAAAAAGCATCACCATAGTAAACCTAAGAAAAGATCCAACACAAAAGGTCAATATATGGCTCCACCACTATCTCTTCTAAAAAGAGGAAAACCTTCTAAAGGTAATGATATGAGTGCTGTTCATTTTCAAAGAGAAAAAATTGATCAAACACTTAGAGAGTTTAATATTCCAGGACGCGTAGTCCATTTTACAAAAGGGCCTGCTGTTACTCAATTTGAAGTACAATTAGAGCCTGGAGTTAAAATTACAAAGGTTAATTCTATTTCTAATAATATCATGGCTAATCTTAAAGCATCTAGAATCCGTATTCAAGCACCAATTCCTGGTAAATCTACCGTTGGGATTGAAGTTCCAAATCCTACAACTGATTTTGTTTTATTTGGTGAATTGCTTCAAGATGAGAGTTTTCTAAATGATGGTGATCCAATGAATGTTGTTCTTGGATTAGATTTAAGTGGTCAACCGGTATATTTAAATCTTGCGAAAATGCCTCACTGTTTAATAGGTGGGACAACTGGTAGTGGTAAGAGTGTTTGTATAAACTCAATAATTACAAGTATTTTATATAAAGCCCATCCGGATGATGTTAAGTTAATATTAATTGATCCTAAGATTATCGAGTTTTCAAATTATGAAGATATGCCTCATTTAGCAACTCCAGTAATAACTGAACCTAAAATGGCAACTGCCGCATTAAAATGGGCAGTAGAAGAGATGCAAAATAGATATCATTTATTTAGAACTCATCGTTGTCGAGATTTTGAGGAATATGCAAAGGTTACTGAAAAGAATGTTAATGCTAAACCAATTCCATATATTGTAATTGTAATTGATGAACTTGCAGATTTAATGATGATATCTGGAAATGATGTTGAAGATTACATTCAAAGAATAACTCAAAAAGGTCGTGCTTCAGGTATTCATATGATTGTTGCAACCCAAAGACCTTCAGTTGATGTTATTAAAGGAACTATTAAAACTAATATTCCAACAAGAATTGCTTTTCATGTTAAAACTCAAATTGACTCATCAATCATTTTAGATCATGGTGGTGCTGAGAAATTATTAGGACATGGAGATATGTTGTTTAATGATAGTGTCGAAGAATTGCGTTTACAGGGTACATATATATCTAATGATGAATTAGCATTGGTTACTGATTATATTCGTGAATCAAGCGATTCTGATTTCTTATTTACTGAGCAAGATTTAGAAGCTAAGATCATTGAAGCAGGCGAAAATGAAGGAATTAATGATGAATATTTCGAAAGTATTGCTAGATTTGTTGTTGAAAATGAATCTGCATCAATTAATAGGATTCAAAAAACTTTCGGTGTAGGTTTTAATCGCGCTCAATCAATTATGCAAGCTTTAGAGGATTTAGGTATTGTTTCTGAAAATCTAGGAAGTAGAGCTAGGACTGTTGAAGTGAATATGGATCAGTTAGAAAGCATCTTGTCTGAGATATGATAAACAATAGATTTTATAGAAAACTTATAAGCACAGTAATCTTATCAATAATTTTATTTATAATTACCTTAATTTCAAAGTTTGATGTGTCAATAGTTAATAAGACAGTTACAACAATTATATTGATATTATCTCTTGTATTAGTTTCTGTATTTTTATATTTCTATAATTCTAATGACAAAAACTCAAGAAAAAATAAAGTATTGTATACTATTATTGATTACTATGCAACTGTTGTTTTTGCCTTCGTGGTTATTGGTATCCTAAATATGTTCGTAATTTTTCCAAAAGTTAATGGTATTTCCATGGAACCAACATTATATAATGAGGATAGTGTTGTTGTTGTAAGACATAGTGAAATTAATAGATTTGATATTATCGTTTTTTATATAGATGAGAATTTAGAGGGTGCACCTGAAAGCGAAATTGGTAATCTTTGGTGTAAACGTGTAATAGGTTTACCGGGAGATGAAGTTAGTTATGTTAATGGAGATTTATTTGTTAATGATATTTACTATGAAGAGGAATATATTAATCCAAATCCATTAGGTAGTGAAGAGACAATTCTTCCAAGTAATATTGATGGAGTTAAAATCCCAGAAGGTTACTATTTAGTATTGGGAGATAACAGAACAAGAAGTACTGATTCTAGAGAGATTGGATTTATTAGTAAGGATTTATTGATAGGTGAAATAAAATATTTAATAACTGGTGGCATTAGAAAAGTGGGGTGATTTGATGATTCAATGGTTTCCTGGACATATGGCCAAGGCAAGAAATGAAATAGAAGAGAAATTAAAACTAGTTGATATAGTTTTTGAATTGGTTGATGCTAGAGTACCATTATCAAGTCGCAATCCGATGATTAGAGAGATTATTAAAAACAAGCCTAGGCTTGTTTTGATGACCAAAGCTACAAAAGCTGATTCAAATTATACAAAAAAATGGCAAGAGTTTTTACTTAACGAAGGGACTATGAGTATGGTTATTGATTCGGTCTCAGGTTTAGGTATCAATAGAATTGTCAATTATGCTAAAGAAGTATTAAAAGATAAATTTGAAAAAGAACAAGCAAAAGGTATGAAAGAACGACCGATTAGAGCAATGGTAATAGGGATTCCAAATGTTGGAAAAAGCACTTTAATTAATAAATTAGTTAATCGAAAAGTTACAACGGTTGGTGATAGGCCTGGAGTTACCAAGGCTCAGCAGTGGATTAGAATCAATAAAGATTTGAATTTGATTGATACTCCAGGAGTATTGTGGCCAAAGTTTGATGACGAGATTACTGGATATAATCTAGCTATGACTGGAGCTATTAAAGATCAGATTATGCATAAAGATGATTTAATTATTTATTTTTTAGATTTTCTTAAAAAGTTTTATCCACATGCTCTAAATAGATATAATGTAGACGTAACAGTTGATAATTTAGATATCTTAAATAAAATTGCAGGAGATCGTGGATATTTTCAAGGTAAATACTATGATTATGAAAAGGTTTATGAAGCAATTCTTAATGATTATAGATCAGATAGACTAGGAAAGATTACTTTGGATAGGTTAGAAAATGTTTAATATATTTGCTATTGAAGAGTCTTTAAATAAGCAGGGTTATAATCTAATTGCAGGATGTGATGAGGTTGGTAGAGGACCAATGGCTGGACCTCTTGTTGCTAGTGCAGTAATACTAGACCCTAATAATCAAATTGAAGGATTGAATGATTCAAAAGTCTTATCAAAGGCAAAAAGAGATTTGCTATATCAGGAAATAATGAGTAAGGCAATTGAAGTTCAAACAGTATTTATTGATGTTAGTGAAGTTGATAAATTAAACGTTTATCAAGCAAGTAAAAAAGCTATGACCAGTTGCATATTAAATATGAAATCTAAAGTAGATTATGTATTAACAGATGCAATGAAGTTAGATATTGATATTCCATATGAAGCAATTATAAAAGGAGATAAAAAAAGTGCAGCTATAGCTGCTGCCTCCATTATTGCTAAGGTCTCCAGAGATCAATATATGACTGAATTAGATAAAAAATATCCGTTGTATGGTTTTAAAAATCATATGGGTTATGTTACTAAAAGACATTTATTGGCAATTAAAGAACATGGAGTTTCAGTTCACCATAGGAGAAGTTTTAAGCCGGTAATGGATGTATTAAATAATAATATCTAAGAATGCGATTTAACTATCGCATTTTTATATTTTTCTTTAATATATTAAGCGATTATGATATAATAATTAATATAGAAAAGGCGAGGAAAGTTTAAATGATTAAGTTAACAAATATTTCTAAATATTATCATAATGAAGGTACGGTTACCTTAGCTTTACATAAAATAAACCTTAATTTTAATCTTGGTGAATTTGTTGCTATAACCGGTGAGAGTGGTAGTGGTAAGTCAACACTTTTGAATGTTATTGCCGGAATTGATTCATATGAAGAGGGAGAATTATATATTAATAATGAAGAAACCTCCTATTATGATGACCAAGATTGGGAATCATATAGGAGAGATAAGATTGCTTTTATTTTTCAAAACTATAATCTTATTGATTCGTATACAGTTTTAAAGAATGTTGAAACAGCCTTAGTTCTACAAGGTTTATCAAGAGCAGAAAGATTAGAAAAATCAAAAGAAATTATCAAGCGTGTTGGGTTAGAGCAGCATATGAAACATCGAGCCTCTAAACTCAGTGGTGGGCAAAAACAACGTTTGGCTATTGCTCGTGCCCTAGCTAAAGATGTGGATATTATAGTTGCTGATGAACCAACAGGTAATTTAGATAGTCAATCAGGAAAACAGGTTCTGGAATTACTTAAAGAAGTTTCATCAAACAAATTAGTTTTCCTAGTAACTCATAACTATGATCAAGCATCAGAATATGTTTCAAGAAAAATTAGATTATTTGATGGTGAAGTTGTTGAAGATAGAGTATTAAAACATACAGAAATAGTTGATAGTCCAGTTCGAACAGATAAAACTATATCAGAGTTTAAAAAAGCTCTAACAATCACAAGGTTTAATATCTTTGGACAACCAAAAAAGTCTATTTTTATGTTTTTTGTAACCCTAGCAATTGTTGCTTTTGTATTTTTAATTTATACTAGTTTAAACCCAAAAGCTATTGTAAATAGTTACCCGGTTTGGAGTGACGGTATTAATATATACGCAGAAAGAGTAATAGTTAAAAGACAAGATGAAAAAGTAATGGATGAAAGTGACTATAATTTTTTTGAAAACTATAGTCATATATCAAGAATTATTAAGGCCGATCATGTTGTTGATTACTATATGACTTTGGATGACTTTGAAAACAAATTAAATTTTAATGGTCAATATAGTCCTTTTTTGAAGGATAGCAAGTCGAAATTATATGGACAATTGCCTGTTAATGACTTTGAAGTTTTACTTTCAATGTTTGTTAGTGATTATGATGAAGAAGTAGTTTTAGATATTATTGG
>Ga0265293_10003092_pt1 | contig 31650 bp, 25 predicted proteins | sample Munlanlewell138R_FD_192505 | JGI IMG/M metagenome (GOLD analysis project Ga0265293, IMG submission 192505) | Leachate microbial communities from a municipal landfill in Southern Ontario, Canada - Leachate well 138R | ecosystem: Engineered > Solid waste > Landfill > Unclassified | place: Canada... | reverse complement strand
GCTCTTTTTAAGCGCTCCGTAGGCGAATCAAGTGACATTGTCGGAAAAGAGATGTATCAGTTTATCGACAAAGGCGACAATGATGTTTGTCTGCGTCCAGAGGGAACTGCAGGAGTAGTTCGCGCATTTATACAAAAAAAACTAGACCGTGCTGGCGGAATCCACCGCTTTTTTTATCATGGAGCTATGTTTAGATATGAGAGACCGCAAAAAGGGAGACTAAGACAGTTTCACCAATTTGGAGTTGAGAGCTTCGGGGAGAGTAGTGTTTACGAAGATGCTTCTATGATTATGATGGTAAGTGACATTTTAAAAGCGCTTGGCATCAGTTACAAACTTCAACTTAACTCGCTTGGCTGCAACGACTGTATGCCCGATTATCGCAAGAAACTGATTAACTTTGTAAAAGAGTGTGAAGATGGAATTTGTGAAGATTGCATTCGCAGAGTAGATACTAATCCAATAAGAGTGCTCGATTGCAAAAACAGCTCATGTCAGGAGCTTTACGTATCAGCGCCAAAGCTTTTGCATCATCTTTGTTCGTCATGTGAAAATGATTTTAATATGCTAAAGAAAATTTTAAACGACAATAAAATTGAGTATGAGATAAACACTAATCTAGTAAGAGGTTTAGACTACTACTCAAAAACCGCATTTGAGTTTGTAAGTGAGGAGATAGGAAGCCAAAGCGCTATTGCAGGAGGCGGAAGATACGATAGACTTGTAGAGTTTTTAGACGGTCGCCCTACTCCTGCCGTTGGTTTTGCGATGGGTATAGAGAGACTAATGGAGCTTATAAAGATGCCGCAAGTCACAAAAGAGGGCTACTACATAGGTGCTATGGACGAGGAAGCCGTTGACATGGTTGTAAACATTGCCCATAAAAAAAGAGAAACGGATATCGTTATTGTAGATTACAAATCTAAAAACCTCAAAAACCATCTCAAAGCCGCAGACAAAGCAGGCGTAAAATATTGTGCCGTTATAGGCTCTAATGAGATGAGAGATAAAAATATCTGGATAAAAAACCTAGAAGACAAAACTGAAAATACTATATCAATAATGGAATTTTAATGGAACTAACTCATACTCTTTGGAGTTTTTTTATAGACTTCTTCGAATTTTTCATACTAGCTTTATTGCTTTTTTTAGTCTACTTGTTTATTTATGATAAATATGTACAAAGAAGCCATTCGCTTTTGATTAACTACCCTATAATAGGCAGAATGCGCTATCTTTTTGAAGCGCTAAGAGAGCCACTTCGTCAATATTTTGCAGATGAGTCCTTCTATGCATCAAGAGATAAAATTGAATGGGTATATAAAGCCGCAAAAGATGTTCCAAACTATCAATCCTTTTCGGTATCTCAACCTTTTGAAAGCTCCAGATTTATCATTAAACACTCATCTAATGTTTTAAATGAAGATGAAGTTTGTGAAGATGTGAGCGTTACCTTTGGTAAAGATAGAGAGATTCCATTTATTTCTGCCTCCCCTGTAATACGTTCAGCCATGAGTGATGGGGCGCTCAGCCCAGAAGCCGTTAGAGCATTTTCAATTGCAGGAGCAACAACAAATCTTACCATTAACACGGGAGAAGGTTCTCTTACGTCAAATCACCTCTTTACTCACAAACCAGATCTCAAAAATTGCGAATATTTAGAAATTGTAAAAAGCACTGCGCTTTCAGAAGTTGTTTTTAAAGTAGTTAATAAACTCTTCAACGGTGCACTTGCTCTAAAGGCATACAGAACAATTTTACTAAATAAAAAGACTCAAAACACTTATATCTACGATAAAGCATCACATGTACTCTTTCGTGTAAACTGGAGTGCTCCCCTAGAAATCTTTCCAAAAGAGGTTCCTAGCGATATCCCAAATATGATTTTTCAAATGAGTTCAGGTCTTTACGGAGTTAGAGACAATAACGGAAAATTTGATGAACTGAGATATCAAAAGGTTATGAAGTTTTGTCGCATGACTGAGATTAAGATAGCTCAGGGTGCTAAACAGACGGGAGGAAAGTTGGCAGGCTCGAAAGTATCGGCTGATATAGCTTACTACAGAGGAGTTCCTGAGGGAAAAGACCTCTTTTCGCCAAATCGCTTCCCTTTTGCAGATACGACTGCTCATCTTTTAGATTTTGTTGACAAACTTCAAAACCTCTCTAAAAAACCGGTAGGATTTAAAATTGTAATATCAGATATAGATTCAGTTGAAGATATGGTAAAAGAGATTGCTAAAAGAAAAGAAAATGGAGAGTCTATACCTGACTTTATCTCTTTAGACAGCGGAGAAGGCGGAAGCGCTACCGCTCCGCTTGAGCTTATGGAGTCTGTAGGTTTAAACACAAACAACGCGCTTTATGTTCTAGATACAATCCTCTCAAAATATGATCTTCGCAAAGATATTAAGATAATTGCAAGCGGAAAGATTTTAACTCCTGATGACATGGTAATAACAATGGCTATGGGTGCAGATGCGGTAGGAATAGGTAGAGGGTTTATGATGAGCGGAGGCTGTATTCGTGCTAGAATGTGTTCTGGTTTTGGCTCGCACATCTGCCCAGTCGGTATGGCGACTCAAGATCCAAAAAGAAGAGCCTCTTACCTTGTTATAAAAAAAGGTGCAGAGATAGGTCACTATCATAAAAATCTTGTCAAAAGTATGAAGGTTCTTCTTAGCGTAATGGGTCTTAAGCACATATCCGAACTTAAGAAGAAACATCTTACTTTTAAAAATAGAAGCGGTGAAGTATATTTTGATATAGATAAATACTTTCATCAAAAACTACATATAGGTGAATAATTTTGAAAAACTTTGGTCTTAATATTTGGTCTAACAACAATTTCATTATTGAAGATGGTCAAATAAAATTAAATTACAAGTGCATGCCCTCGCTTCTTCAAATAGTTGAAGATATTCGTTCAAATGATGTAAGAGGTCCTATTTTACTTAGGTTTCCACACTTAATAAAGAGCCAAATTAGAACTCTTTACTCCTACTTTGATAAAGCTATAGAGCAAAACAACTACAGAGGACGCTTTAATGCTGTTTTCCCTTTAAAGGTAAATCAGTTTCCTCATGCCGTTGATGCGATAACCTCTCAAGGGGCGCAGTACAATTATGGGCTAGAAGCCGGCTCAAAAGCTGAGCTGATTTTGGCTATGAGCAAGACTCCAACCGGCGCAAACATAACTGTAAACGGATTTAAAGATAAAGAGATGATTACGCTTGGCTTTATAGCCGCTCAAAGCGGGCATAACATTACAATCACCATAGAGGGGCTTGGAGAGCTTGAGACGATTATAGAAGTAGCAAAAGAGTGTAGCCTAAAAGTTCCAAATATCGGAGTCAGAGTAAGGCTTCATAGTACAGGAAGCGGCATCTGGGCAAAAAGCGGCGGAATGGATGCTAAGTTCGGTCTTACTTCTACTGAAATCATAGAGGCAATATCACTTTTAAAAGATGCTAAGCTTTTAGATAAACTAACCATGGTTCATTTTCATATTGGTTCGCAGATGTCGGATATTGCACCGCTTAAAAAAGCTCTTAGAGAAGCTGGAAATATCTATGCAGAGCTAAAGAAGATGGGCGCAGAATCTCTTAAGAGCATTAATATCGGCGGCGGCTTAGCTGTTGAGTATGATCAGCACATAATGTCAAGTGCTAGAAACTACTCTATAGATGAGTTTTCAAGCAGTGTTGTTTTCTTGCTGGGCGGGATTATGAATGCAAAAAATGTTGATCATCCAGATATTTTCACAGAGTCTGGAAGATTTATCGTAGCTTCTCATGCCGTCTTAATTACACCTGTTTTAGAGCTATTTACTCAGGATTATCAAGAGAAACTATTGAACTTTAAAAAAGTTAACCCCCCTCTTCTTGTTGAGCTAATAGAGTTAAATGATCTTCTAAACAATACCAACTGTATCGAGTACCTTCACGATGCACTAGATCACATGGAAGCACTGCTAACACTTTTTGATCTTGGCTATATTGACCTTCAAGACCGCTCAAACGCAGAGATTTTGGTTCATAATATTATAAAAAAAGCTCTATATCTAAAATCATCAAATCCTACAGATGAGCTGGCACAGCTTCAAGTAAAGTTGCAGGAGAGATATCTTATCAACGCATCAATATTTCAAAGTTTGCCTGATTACTGGGGATTGGGGCAGCACTTTCCCGTTATGCCTCTGCATCACCTAAACACAACCCCGCTAAGAGCGGCATCACTGTGGGATATCACATGTGATAGTGACGGAGAGATAGGTTTTAACCCTGATAAACCTCTTTATCTCCATGACGTAAACCTTGATGAAGAGGAGTATTTTTTAGGCTTTTTCAATGTCGGTGCATATCAAGAAACATTAGGAATGAACCATAACCTCTTTACTCATCCTAGCGAATACACCATTACGATTGATGAGTACACCTATGAGATTAAAAATGCCGTTGAGTCTAAAAGCATATTGGACATCTTAGACTCCATAGGGTACGATGCGAATCTACTCTCAAATAAACTTAAAAGTGATCTCTTAAACTCTGATTTTATTTCGGAGAAAGAAAAAAATGATACACTTGCAAAATTAGAACTATTTTTAAGTCAAAATGGTTATTTAAGAACTACAAACTAGGAGTTAACGTTGGGAATTTATGCTGATATTAAAGAAGACTTTTCCAATGTTTACAAAAATGATCCAGCCCTTAGCTCTAAGCTTGACTTTTTATTTAATTACCCCGGTGTCTGGGCTGTAGCTTGGTATAGAGTAGCAAATAGACTTTATAAAGCCAACTTCAAAAGCCTTGCAAGAATGATTATGGGTTTAAACCAATTTTTTACAAATATTGATATTCATCCTGGTGCCACAATCGGAAAAAGAGTTTTTATAGATCATGGTTTTGGGGTTGTAATCGGTCAAACTACCATTATAGAAGATGATGTTTTAATATACCAAGGTGTCACTCTTGGAGGTGTTTCTCTTACACAAGGCAAAAGACATCCGACTATAAAAAAGGGTGCCGTAATAGGAGCAGGAGCAAAAGTGCTAGGAAATATCACAATCGGAGAGTATGCAAAAATAGGTGCTAACTCTGTTGTTGTTAAAACTGTTCCAGACAATGCTACCGCAATAGGGATTCCAGCAAATGTCATAGAAAAAGGCAGATGCAGAGATCCGCTTATGCACAACCTTCTTCCTGATATCAACAAAGAGATGTTTGAGTATCTTCTTAAACGTGTTGCCGTACTTGAGCACATCTTGGTTGAAGACAACAAAGAGCTTCTTGAGCAGGATCTGCACTTAGAAAAAATCTATGAATCATTTATCCGCGCGATGAAAAACTAAAAACTTATAGAGATAACAGCTCACATATCTGATTATTTTAGTATAATTCGCCCTATATTTTAAAAAAGGGCTGCTTATGCTAACGGATCGTATAAATTCTCTTTCTGAGTCAATCACAATTGCCATTTCAACACTTGCCGGTGAACTAAAAGCACAGGGTAAAGATGTCATCAGTTTTTCAGCAGGTGAGCCTGACTTTGATACGCCTCGCGTCATTAAAGATGCTGCTATCGCAGCCATCAATGAAGGTTTTACAAAATATACCGCAGTTGATGGTATTCCTACACTTAAAGCTGCTATTGCAAATAAACTCAAAAGAGATAACAACCTTACTTATGCGCCAAATCAGATAATCACCAACAATGGTGCTAAACACTCTCTTTTTAATCTTTTTGCGGCGGTTATCCAAAAAGGCGATGAAGTAATTATTCCCTCTCCATACTGGGTAACATATCCTGAGCTTGTTATTTATTACGGCGGAACTGTTGTAGAGATACAAACACATGATGACAATGCATTTAAAATAACTCCAAAGCAGCTCCAAGATGCGCTTACGCCAAAGACAAAAATGATAGTTCTAACAAGCCCGTCAAACCCGACAGGTACAGTCTATTCAAAATCTGAGCTTGAAGCTATCGGAAAGGTGCTAGAAGGCACCGACGTAATCGTTGCAAGCGATGAGATGTATGAAAAACTTATCTATGATGGAGAGTTTACCTCTGCGGCAGCAGTTAGCGAAGATATGTACAAAAGAACGGTAACTATAAACGGTCTTAGTAAATCAGTGGCGATGACAGGTTGGAGATTTGGCTACATGGCAGCTCACAACACAGAGCTTATCCAAGCTACAAAAAAACTTCAAAGCCAAAGCACTTCAAACATTAACTCAATCACGCAAAAAGCGGCAATAGCAGGATTAGACGGTTCTGCTGATGCAGAGATAGAGATGATGAGAGTTGCATTTAAAGAGCGCCGTGATGAGGCTGTAAAGCTAATTAACGCAATTGACGGGCTAAGCGTTTACAAGCCTGATGGCGCTTTTTATCTTTTTGTAAACATAAAAGAGTTTAGTAATGACTCTATGCAATTTTGCAAAGAGCTTTTAGAGAAAAAAGGTGTAGCAGTAGTTCCGGGAGTTGGTTTTGGAAGCGAAGGATACTTTAGATTTAGTTTTGCAACCGATATAGAAAGCATCCGCAAAGGTATCAAACGCATTAAAGAGTTTACTCAAGAGTTAAAAGCATAAAAATATTTTTAAATTTCACTCTATTTATCTCTGCATATATCTTGCAGAGATAAAATCCTCATTTATTTAGAAATCAAAAGAGCTAAAAAAGGAAATATATTTGTTACATAAATATTTTAAAAAAGAGGAGTGGTTTTCTAATGTCAAAAATGACACCCTCTCTGGCTTAGTCGTCGCACTCGCTCTCATACCCGAGGCTATAGCATTTTCCATCATTGCAGGAGTTGATCCAAAAGTAGGACTTTATGCTTCTTTTTGTATTGCTGTTGTTATCGCTTTTGTAGGCGGTCGCCCGGGAATGATTAGTGCGGCAACTGGCGCGATGGCTCTTTTGATGGTTACCCTTGTAAAAGAGTACGGCTTAGAGTATCTCCTTGCGGCTACGGTACTGACTGGAATTTTGCAGATGATTGCGGGATACTTTAAGCTTGGAAGACTTATGAGTTTTGTTCCCCGCGCAGTCGTTGTCGGTTTTGTCAACGCACTTGCCATACTAATCTTTATGGCGCAACTTCCTGAACTTACAAACGTATCTTGGCACGTATATGCACTTACACTTGCAGGTCTTGGCATCATCTACCTTTTTCCATATATCCCTAAAATCGGGGTTCTGCTTCCCTCCCCACTTGTAACTATTGTAGCAATTACTTTAGTTGTTATTGTATTTGGCATAGATGTAAGGAGTGTTGGCGACATGGGAGAGTTACCGGACACTCTGCCTATATTTTTAATCCCTCAGATTCCGTTTAACTTTGAGACACTTATGATAATACTCCCCTACTCTGTCTCACTGGCAATAGTCGGTCTGCTTGAGTCTTTAATGACTGCTACAATCGTAGATGATTTAACAGACACAAAGAGTGATAAAAACCGAGAGTGCAGCGGTCAAGGTATGGCAAATATCGCTTCAGGTTTTATGGGCGGTATGGCAGGCTGTGCCATGATAGGTCAATCTGTTATCAACATAAAATCAGGTGGACGCACAAGACTATCAACTCTACTTGCGGGTCTTTTTTTACTTATCATGGTTGTATTTTTAAGTGATTTGATTTCCATTATTCCCATGGCAGCGCTTGTTGCAGTTATGATTATGGTCTCTATTGGAACATTTGACTGGGGAAGCATTAAAAAACTAAAAACTCTCCCGATATCTACCAACGTTGTTATGATAGCAACAGTTATAGTTGTTGTATGGACGCATAATTTAGCACTCGGCGTCTTTGTAGGCGTGCTTTTAGCATCTCTATTTTTTGCAAACAAAATCAGCCACTTTATGTACAACGAAACATTGTATAATGAAGTAACAGACACAAGAGAGTATAAAATAGTAGGGCAGGTATTTTTTAATAGCGCAGAGAGATTTGTAGAGTTTTTTGATTTTAAAGAAGTTGTTCAAAATATCATTATAGACTTAACAAGAGCTCACTTCTGGGATATTTCTGCCGTTTACGCGCTTGATAAAGTAGTTATAAAGCTTCGTCGTGAGGGTGCTAATGTTACCCTTATCGGGCAAAATGAGGCGAGTAGCACTATTATTGATAGATTTGGCATACACGACAAACCCGGCGAGATAGAAAAAGTTATGGGAGGACATTAAGATATGCAATATATAAAGAATATGCAAAAGGCTGTTTTTGCCTGCATAGACGGCTCAAAATACTCAGAGGCAGTATGTGATTATGCTCTTCATATAGCAAAGGAGCTGAACTTAACTCTGGTTTTACTCAACACGATAGAGCATCCAAGCAGCTCCTTTGCCGCAAACCTCTCGGGGAATATTTCTCTTGGCGAAAGAGATGATTTGCTCCATGAACTCTCAAGTGAAGATGCCTTAAAAAATAGACAAACCATAAACCATAGCAAAGAAGTTTTAAAGAAGTTAAAACAAAGAGTACAAGAGAGCGGCTTTAAAAACATCACTGTTATTCAAAGACACGGCACTCTGTATGAAAATCTCAAGGAGCTTGAAGATAAGCTCAGAGTGGTAATTTTTGGCATATCAGGAACAGATCACATGAATGATAGCACTCAAATAGGCTCACATGTAGAAAATATTATAAGAGATGTTGATGCCCCAATAATTTTAGTAAATAAAGAGTACACTCCCATAAAGAACGTAATGATAGCTTTTAACGGCGAAAGCGGCTCAATAAGAGCTTTAGAAGAGGTCTCCTCCTCCCCGATGCTAGGTAGAAACATAACAAGATATCTACTTAACAGCAACAACGATAAAAGCAGATCAAATGCACTGATAAAGCAAGCAAGAGAGATTGTAAAAGAGAGTGAGCTAAGGTGCGAATTTATTCAAAAATCAGGAGATGCGCTTGAAGATATTTTAGAGAGCATTGACAAAAACAGCATAGACATCTTGGCAATAGGCTCCTACAGCCACGGCAAACTAAGAAGTGCTCTTTTTGGAAGTTTTACAACTAAGCTTATGCAAAATGTAAAAATTCCTCTTATTATTTTAAAATAACCTCTAGGGCAGCGGATTTTTACTCACTCCTTTAATTTAAAATCTTTTATATAAAAGATTCCTACTCCCTGCCCTGTCTCCTTTATATCTACGTCCACTCTTATTGATTTGCTTAAACTGTATTGCAAAATTATAGTTGAGATAGCATCATTTTTATAAACGACTCGAATATTTTTACTAAAACGTTTTCCTATCTCATATCCAAGCGTCCCGTCCTCATTTGTAAGAATATTGAGCGTATCTATCTTTAAGCTTGTTGACTTGTTGAAAAGTTCTTTTAAACCGGCTCCTAAAGCAAGAGTGCTTAACTGCGTTTTAGAACCTTTATCCGTCGTATCAAAAGCCGATGATGTATTGCTGCCAAAGAGTATGTAAGAGATGATATCATCCTGACTCAGGTATGGGTTTGAGGATAAGATGATTATAGGAGAGTTTACTCTGTTTGTTATATATATCTCTATATCTATATTATTAAGCGTGTAGTAGTGAAGATTTAGGTTCAGGTATGGATTTGTAAACTTCTCATCATAAAAATATATCTCACTCTCATCAAACTCAAACTCTCTTTCACTTATAGTTACGCTTCCACTGTGTATATGTAGCGTTCCAAGAAGCTGCATCAAAGCATCAGGCTCCTTATAGAGTATTAAATTCGGGGTAAACAAAACATCTACCTCTTTTATCTTGTAGCGAATCGGTTTTAACGAGCTTATGCGGATATTTAGCGATCTGTTGAGTGCTTTTTTTTCATCATCTTTCATATCTTGAATTATTATAATATCTTCATCACCGATTGCGTACTCCTTTTTAGGAGCATACTTAACAACCCCCTCTAGCAGTTCAATGTCGCCATCAACACTCTGCATATCGCTGCCCTGAATTTTTACTTGTAAATCCATTTTTGCACTAATATTGGCATCCTCACAAACATAAGTAAATCTATCACTCTTGATGCTGACATCTGCACTCATGTCTGAGGTTTTTAGCGCTCCTTTTACAGGAAGATTATCATAAATCCAAAACTCCTTAAGCTCCATATCGCCGTTTTCAGATATGCCTATTCTTGAGATTTTATTTGAGTATATTTCATGTCCCATAGCTTTAAAGAAATATCTTTTAACCCAAAGCTCTTTATCTGCATATAAAAATTCAAAAAAAGCGTCTTTTCCTGTATATATATTTTTAGAGTCTAACTCCAATCTATACCAAGGAATATCTACTCTTGCATCTACTTGTAATCTCTTTTCATAAGATATCTCCGCTTTTATTTTAGCGCTCGCATCAAAGAAGAAGCTTTCGTTTGGTATGCTTATTTTTAGTTCTGAGAAAACTTTTTTTAAGGACTCTATCTTTGACTCTACTTTTAGATATTTTTTCTCCAAGTTCGCTTTTATATCAAACTTGCTAGAACCTACTTTGGCTACTCCCGTAACTCCTTTTTCATCTCTAAGCAGCGTTAAAGAGAATATATCCGCACTTATATCTGCCTTTATCTCCTCTTTGTTTTTTGATACAAATAGATTAAGTTTAGAAAATCTCTCTATCTTGTACTCCTTGAGATAAGGAGCATCACTTTTCAAATAGAGTTCGCCCCTAAGCGTTGAAGCATCACCTTCTATCTTAAGCTTTGCATCCAAATCTGCATAAAGAGTCTTAGCTTTTAACAAAAAGGTTTGAAAATCTTTCGTCTGTAGATTTAGGTCAATATCTTTTGCGCTAAATAGTGCCTCTGTGGCAGTGTCGTCTCTTTTTATTTTTACAGCAAAACTCTCAAAGGGCAATCCAATCTCATCTTTTAAAATTTCTGCTTCTATTTTCGACTCAATTTTTCCATCAAGCGTAATCAAACTCTCCTGCTTAAGAGACACCTCACTTCCCTCATAAGAGAGAGTATGGCTTGAGAGGAGAGTAAAAAAATCATCATCAAAGCTGTAAATCATATTGAGGTTTAGATTATTAAGAGTAAGTAATTTTATATCTTTAAAAGTAATATTTTTTATAGATGTTTTTAAGTCAGCTTTTTTAGTTGTTATGTCAAAAATAACTTCAAGTTCACTTGGCGTATATATCAAAAAATCAAGATATTTGCTTTGCATCTTCGCATCTACTACGACAGTTGATTTACCTCTTGCTATATTTGCTTTAACATTTCCCTCAAGTGATATGTGGGCATAAGGAGTCTTAGCTTGCAGCGCTATTTTTTGAATATCTATTTTATCTCGAATGCTCACATCCGAAGCGTTTAGATTAAGCGAGTATATCTCCTTCTTGTATTCTATCTTTGCTCTATCTATATTGAGCTTCGAGATATTTAGAGCAAAAGTTGAGGAGGAGGCATCATCGCCTGAGAGCTTTAAAAGTTTATCTGCATCTATATAAACTCCTGATGCTCTTAAGCGTTTGAGTCTTGGAGTAGGTTTTATAAGCATTAAAAGATTGTACTCTACTTTTAATTCCTCAATCTCTACGCTATTTTTATATTTTACTCCCTTTAACACAACGCCGCTAAAGAGCGTTCCCTCCACATATTTGTACTCAACATCATACTCCTTGAGATACTTCTGTGCTAAATAGGGCACAACATCTTTTTGAAATAAAACAAAGAGCAAAACAGCTGTTATAAAGAGTGCAAACAGAGTCGTAAAGTGTAAAAAAGTATAGGCTTTTTTTATCAAAACAGCTCCCCGATATGAAAATGGATTGCATACTGTTTTGTAGGATTTTGTATATCAAAACCAACATCAATGGCGATAGGTCCAATAGGTGTTTTATAACGAAGTCCCACTCCTGCGCTGTAGTATCCATTGTCATAACTCGGCATGCTCTCGTTGCCCAAATATGTATTGTCGCTAAATACGACTCCTCTTAAATCCCCATAGATATCAAATCTTATTTCAGCCGTTGCCTCTAAAATAGAGTCTGAGCCCATTGGGTTATTTCTGCTATCCGTTGGACCTAGCTTTCTATATCCATATGCGCGGTTGCTATGCATGCCACCTGCAAAAAAATGATAAGAGGCAGGAACGAATCCATCTTTTACATCCAGCGTTGCAAAAGCTGCTCTTAATCCCACTATATAATCATCCACAGGAATAATGTAGCCTCCGGCAGCCTTAAATCTATAGTAGGTAGCATCTGATATATCGCTCTTTATAGAACCCATAATCTGGGAGTTTATGAAGTATCCGTTTGTCGGGTCTAGTATCTTATCTCTCGTGTCATAACTCCACTCTAACTTAGGAGAGATTAAAAAGAGCGAATACTCCGGAGTAAGCGCTGTATCATCGCTATCATAAGTTTTTGACTTATCAAAAAAAAGACTCTCTTTAAAAGCGTGAGGAACTCTTTTTTGTAAAAGGTAAAAATCTGCAAAAACTCTGCTCTCTTTAAAAGTGAGAAAATCCTCATTCTCATAGCCTATCTCGGAACCTGTAAAATTTTTATTTAGCAGTGGCATGTCAAAATTTGCTTTGATTGTCTGCTTAATTTGAGTTACCCTTGTCTCAATACCTATCGTCTTTAGATTGCCTAAAAAATTTCTATGTTTTAGCCCGAGTAAAAACATAACACCCTCGTCACTGCTTGCCCCTGCTCCGGCTTTAAAACGAATAGGTTTTTCATTCTCTATAGCCGTTAAAACTATATCAACGGTGTTGTTTTTCTTTATGCTTGTGCTGATTATAGCCTTTGATATTCCCTCATAGCCATACAAATTTCCATAACTATCAGCTATCTTCTTAGCTGAAAAAAGTTCGCCCTCTTGCATATATAAAAAAGACTCAAGTGTCTTGCTATCTATACTAGTAGATGGTTTTACATCTATTTTTCCAAAGTAGCATTTCTCATTTTGCAAAACCTCATATGCTAAATAAGCACTATTTTGTTCTATATCTATCCAAGCCTTTGCATCTAGCTCTACACGACAATAACTGCTGTTTGCATAGAGAAGTTTTATATCATTTTTGCTCTGCACGAATTTATTTGCATCAAAAATATCGCCCTCTTTAAAAGGTATTTTTTTACTTATATCCAACCCCGCTATATAAGTTAGGCTTCTTATGAGGATAGGCTCATTCTCCTTGATAAGGAAGGTTATAGAGTTATCATCACTCACATAAGATATAGCCGCATGGTAAAAGCCTTTTGATTTATAGTAATCTTTTAATGCCTGCATGGTCAGTTCTATATCTTTTAACTCTAGCGTAGGTTCATCGACATAAAATTCAAAAAAATGGGGTTTGTGTAACTCTAGTGCATCATAAAGCTCTCTCGATGAGATCTCTTTGTTTTTACTAAAAAAAAGCAGAGGAGCATCAGCGAGGAGGAGTGTACAAAAAAGAAAAAAGGCTAAAAGTTTTTTTTTCAACTACACTCCATTATTTATCACGCTAAATGAGCAATACCTAAAAGTGAGGGTACTCAAGCCCATTTAGAGCTAGTTGTTGTGGTACTAAAAAATACTATTTTAACTCTTTAAGAGCCTCTATAACTTCATCTAAATTTTCAAGAGGAATATGTACCTTCCACTCAGGCTCATTTTCGTTTCCTACTAAGGATATGCCGATGCTCGCTACGCTTTGACTCTTCTTGCCATAAGGCTCATCAATCTTAATTATGTTAATAACACCTTTTTTCGTTCCGCTTAATTTAATAGTTTTTGGCATAAATAATCCTTTGTTAGTGTTTCATAAGTCTAGCAATTTTACCCTGAAGTTTCAACCATAGTCTGTGTTCCATCAGTGGAAATCCTGCAAATGTTAAGCCGCTTTTAGTGATACTTTTCGTTACCCCGCTTCTTGCCGCCATAGTCGTAAAAGGCGCAATGCTTAGATGCCCTGACGTAGCGCTTTGTCCTCCCATAACAACATTTCTTCCCATGGTAGTTGAGCCTGAAATGCCTGATTGGGCAACTAGCACCGAGTATTCGCCTATAACACAGTTATGTCCGACTTGAACTAGATTGTCGATTCTAACACCACGCTTTATAAGAGTTGTCCCAAAAACTGCCCTATCTATCGTGGTTGAACTTCCGATTTCTACATCATCTTCTATAACAACATTGCCGTTTTGATAAATCTTTTTATGTTCGCCCATCTTGTTTGTAGCAAAACCAAACCCGTCGCTTCCTATAGTGGAGTTTGCATGGATGATACAATCGTTTCCAACTTTGCAATCCCTATATATAGTAACACTTGGGTAGATGATAGTGTTATCGCCTACTTGAGTATTTGCTCCTATATAAACATGCGCCATAATAGTGCAGTTTTCGCCGATTATGGCACCCTTTGCAATCTCTGCCTTTGGCGAGACAACGCTGCCTTTACCAATCTTAGGTTGTGGTAGTGTTTCATCCTCTATTGGCGGTGCAAAGTATTTTGAGAGCGTTGCCATCTCTAGGTATGGATTTTCAACCACAAGAGCAACAGTAGCATTTGGAACAAACTCTTTTGTAGATTTATCTACTATAATTGCGCCGGCGTTTGAGCTTTGTATCTCTTTTATATATTTAGAATTTGCTACAAAAGATATCTCACTCTTAGTCGCATCACGAAGAGTATTCATCTTTGTCACATCAAAACTACTGCCCTCAAAATCACACTTTAAAATTTTTACAATCTCTTTTAAATCCATATTTTTGCCCCCTACTCGTTTAGCTTCTTTATCTTTGCTTGAAGTCTTTTCCACTCTTTATGGTTCATAAGTGGAAACCCGCTATAAACTCCACCACTCTGTGTAATGCTTTTTGTAACCCCGCTTCTTGCGGTAAAAGTGCTAAACGGTGCGATACTAAGATTGTCACTAAAAGCACTCTGCCCGCTGACAACACAGTTATGCCCGAATTTTGTAGAGCCGCCTACTCCCGTTTGAGCAACAAAAAGAGAGTGTTCCCCGATATCGCAATTATGCGCGATATGGATAAAATTGTCCAGCTTTGTACCTCGTCTGATGATTGTAGAGTTAAAAATTGCCCTATCAATTGCGCAGTTAGCACCAATCTCTACATCATCTTCTATAATGACATTTCCATTTTGGAAAACTTTTATATGTTCTCCCGTTTTTGTATGAGAAAAGCCAAATCCATCGGCTCCGATTACACTTCCTGCATGTATAATACAGTTACTTCCCACAACAGAGTCTCTATAGATAGTTACATTTGGATATATAAGCGTATTATCGCCTATTTTAACATTTGTACCAATATATGCGCTAGCCATAATAGTTACGTTTGAGCCGATAGTTACGCCATTTTCAATCTTTGCCATAGCATCTACATAAGACTCCTTACCGACTATTGCAAAGGAAAGTTGCGGCTCAACGAGTTTTTTACTAAAGAGCTTCGTAGCTTCTGCCATAGAGAGAGAAACATCATCACAAACAATATAAGAGGAGTCATGCGGAAGATGCTCTATTAATGAACTTGTTATTAGAAAAGCTTTTGCTTTGGAGGATTTTAACTCGAGGGAGTATTTTTTATGAAGTGCAAATGCCAATTGTGAGGGCAAAGAGAGGGACAGCTCATTCATAGAGTCTATCTCCACATCTTTACCTATAAACGCAAGCCTTAGGTGTGAAGCGACCTCACTAAAGAACACCGGGATTATCTCTCTAGTGCTACGGCACCGCTTCTTACAATCTCTTTTGGATTGTATTTATTGATTATTTTTAAAAAGTTATCAACTCTTTTTGGCTCATCAGCAACCATGACTATAATAATATTCTCTGCGACATTAACAATTTTACCGTTATATGCAGCGCAAAGAGTTGCTATATCTGTAATATTCTCAGATGCAGGAAACTTGACGAGCGCCATCTCTTTTTCAACCAAATCAGCATGCTCGTAAACTTTCAAAACAGGTATCAGCTTATGAAGCTGCTTCGTAATCTGCTCTATAACTCTCACTGAACCCGATGTAACTATAGTCAACCGAGAGTATTTACTATCTGGAATAGGAGCAACCGTCAATGATGTGATATTGTATCCACGACCGGAAAAAAGATCAGTAATTCGAGATAATACGCTTGCTTCATTTACTACGATAACAGAGATAACTCTTCTTTCACTAGCTTCCATTATTTCTTCTTCTCCTTCTTCTCTAATAGCATCATGTTAAAAAGTGAACCGCCAGAGGGTACCATCGGCATAACGTTCTCAAGTCTCTCAACTACAACATCTATAAAAGCAACTATATTCTTCTCTAGCGCACCTTTGAGTGCTGCATCAAACTCATCTTTTGTCGTAACTCTATACCCTATTCCGCCAAATGCCTCTGCAAGTTTAACAAAGTCTGGTTGAACACTTAAGTCTGTCTCACTGTGTCTTTTGTCATAAAATAGAGTCTGCCACTGACGAACCATGCCAAGATAGTTATTGTTTAGTATGATGTTTATAACAGGTAGTTTTTTCTCAACAGCCGTCATAAGCTCCTGGCAATTCATAAGTATTGAACCATCACCCGTAAAGTTTATACTTACTTTATCTGGAGATGCTGCTTTTACACCCATAGCAGCCGGAAAACCAAAACCCATAGTTCCAAGTCCGCCGGAACTTATAAACTGTCTTGGGCGGCTAAATGGATAAAATTGTGCAGTCCACATCTGATGCTGTCCAACATCCGTAGATATATTAGCATCATCGCCTAAAAGCTCCCCGACTCTTTGTATAACCCATTGCGGCTTCAATCTATCTGTATCTTCATGATATGTTAAAGGATGTAACGTATCAAAGTTTTTAATAGTATCTTTCCACGATGTATATTTAGCAGGGTTGATACTTGATGAGAGTTTCAACATCTCCCCGACAACATTTTTAATATCGCCCACTATTGGGTAGTCGGCATTTACAAGTTTAGAGATGCTAGCGGGATCTATATCTACATGGATTACTCCCGCATTTTTAGCAAACTCGGAGAGCTTTCCTGTTACACGGTCATCAAATCTAGCACCCAAACCTATAACTAAATCCGTCTCGCTCATAGCCATATTTGCGGCATACGAACCATGCATTCCGAGCATTGAGATTAAATATTCATCATCATGGCTTAGGGTTCCTCTTGCCATAAAGGTCTCAACCGCAGGAATTCCGGTTGCATGAACCAACTCTCTTACTTCATACGCCGCATTTGAGTTGATAATTCCGCCGCCTAAATAAAACAGAGGTCTTTTTGCTTTAGCAATAGCCTCCATAGCCTTTTTAATCTGACGAGGATTTCCCTTTGTGTGAGGTTTATATGTCTCCAAACCCAACTCAATTGAGTAGTCAAAGCTTGCAATCTGAGCAGTTACATCTTTTGGAATATCTACATGCACAGGTCCCGGACGACCGCTTGAAGCTATATAAAACGCCTCTTTAAGTATACGTGGAAGATCCTTTGCATCTGTAACAAGATAGTTATGTTTTGTGCATGAACGGCTAATTCCAACTGCATCAATCTCTTGAAACGCATCTGTGCCTATAAGGCTCATAGGAACCTGCCCGCTTATTACAACTAGTGGAATTGAGTCCATATATGCATCTGCTAGTCCTGTGACGGCATTAGTAAAACCTGGACCACTTGTAATCATCGCAACGCCGACTTTTCCGCTGGCTTTTGAGTAGCCCTCCGCAGCATGAACGGCAGCTTGCTCGTGTCTAGTTAAAATATGTTCAAATTTATCTTGCTTATAAATCTCATCGTAGATATTCATAATTGCTCCACCGGGGTAGCCAAAAACCGTATCTACTCCTTCTGCAATTAAAGCTTCAATAACCATCTGCGCGCCGCTTATCTGCATAAAAGTCTCCTATCGTAAAAAATTCGCCAATTATATATAAAATGAGCTATATTGCAAGTTAAATAATGATGTCATTTTCTCACTCTAATATAGAATTAACTATCATAGAGGGTCTCCAGTTTTCGATAAAGCCCTGCTTTTGAGACTTTATATTTATTTTGGTATCTGGAAATTTTTCTTTAAAATCTTTAAAAAAACTCTCAATCTGCTCTGCTAAACCATAATAAAGTATATAGTTTTTTATCCCTATTTCCACACTTTTTTGATCTTTACTCTCTTGTAAAGCTTTGTAGAGTTGCACTATGTGAGATTTTGAAAAAACAGTGGCTATCTCCATACTTTTTGCTCTTATTGTTAAATAATTTGCCAAAATACTCCTTGCTCCTTCAATATCTGCATAAAGAGCAAGACTCTGTGCTTTTTCAAAATCACTCTCCCATTGAGCTTGAAGTTTTTTACCCTCTAAAGTCTCCTTTAAACTGGAAAACTCATCCATAATAGTATATGCAAGAGTGGTATTATCCTCTTTTATGGCAGTGAAAAATTTACGCTTAGCCTCTATCTCTGCAATCGCCATTTGCGCTTCTTCTTTAAAATCTTCAAAATCTAGTAAAATATATAATATTTTAAGTGCCTCACTAGATTCATCGTTTGTGAGCATAACTTGAACTCTCATATACAGGGAGTCTGAGTAGTTAATGAGTGCTTTGTATCCAGGGTACTCCTTTAAAAAGGGGTTCTGTTTTACAATCTCTAAAGCGAGTTTAAACTTTCTTTGCGCTATTGCCTCTTTAAATCTTTTGTATGCTCCTATATTTTGCATAAGCTCTTGGATAAGAACCGTTTTTTCGCTTATTCCCTTATATGGTGCTAAAACTTCCTTGGCTTTATGGCTAAATTTTTGATCTTGGAGATATTTTTTAGCAAGCAGCAAATCTTTTTCCCACTGAGCTTCCATTGAGATATATACTTTTGTCTCTTTATATAACGGATGAAGATTTACCAGGGCATAAGCTAAAGCAAGTTTATTGGCTTTAATAAATCCTAGAAATTTATCATATTCAGCATACTCTGAGATTAGTTTTTGCATCTGTTTATTTTTAGATGCTATTACGATGAAATCATCAAAAAGGGTTATTGCTTTTTCTTTTTCACAATTTTGAAGAAGCAGTTTTGCTCTTTGCATCGTTTTTTCCCATAAAAGCTCAAAGGTTTTATAAGCTTGTGTATAAACAAGAAGCGGATTTTTATCTATAGAGTCACTCAAAAGAGCATACTCCTTGTTTTTTAAAAGTTGAAGAAGGCGCTCTTGTCCATTAAATATATCATAAAAAAGAAGCTCTTTATTTACGCTTGCAACAACAAGCTCTTTTTTAGTTTCATCAAAACTCAAAGAGGTAATAGTATCATTTAGCTTTATATATCTCTTTGAAATCTGCTCATAATCAAGCAGACTATAAACAAATATATAGCCGAGTTTTGTGCCTAAAAAAAGAAATTCGTTCTCATTATCTACCGCTATAGCTGTAACTTCATCATGTATTGCGTTGAGTCTTGCTATGACTTTAGCTCTGTTAATATCCCAAATTATGGCACTGTTTTTATTATCAAGACTAAAAAGTCTCTCCTTGCCTAAAAAATGTACCCGCACAATAGGATCAGAGTGGGCTTTTAATTTTGCCTTTGGAGTCATCATTGCTAAATTATATAAGGAGATATTTTTATCATAACTAGAAGTTGCAACCCATTTTCCATCTTCGCTAATTGCTATATCTGTTACAGAATCTTTATGCGCAGGAAGCGTAAAGGAGAGTTTGGTACTGTTTATATCTATGCCGTATGTTATACCGTCATCACCGCAGGAGAACATATATCTACCCTGTGGATCTATTGCCACACAAGAGACTTCCCCTTGATGCCTATCTACCCTTAGGAGAAGTTTTTTACCTTCTGTCTCATAAAGCATTGATGTTTTGAGCTCTTTCAAGGCAAAATATTTGCCCTCAGAACTAAAGGAGATTACCTTTGAGCCGTATCTTGTGTGTGAAATACCCATTTTAAATTCATCTATAACATTAAGAGTTTCTCTTTGTAAATATCTTATAGTCGTAAGCGTATCAACAGTTAAAATTGTATTAGCATCTAAAATCTGTGTATATATAATCACTTCGTTAAAATTACTTTTTTTTATAGGTTTCATATTCTATTTAATCTCTTATGTAGTTCTCTTCTTTTAAGACCTTATAAATAGCATTTTGATGCTCTTCTCCTTTTGTCTCCACATGTACTGTTACATTCGCATCACCGTAATCAAGCGAGATGGAAGTTCTATCATAAGCTATGTGGACAATATTTGCATTAAGCTCTTGAAGTATCTGGGTAAAGCGCATCAAGGAACCAGGTTTATCAACCAAAGTGACCGTCAGCTTCATCTTTCTGCCTGATTTTAACAAACCTTTTTCTATAATAACAGACAAAAGTGTTACGTCCATATTTCCGCCACTTAGGACAATCGCTACTTTTTTGCCCCTTAAATACTCTAACTTGCCATGCAAAAGAGCCGCAACACCTGCAGCTCCGGCACCCTCGACTACAAGTTTTTGACTCTCAAGCAAGAAGAGAATCGCACTTGCTATCTCCTCATCGTCAACACTTATAAATCTATCGACGCTCTCTAGCATGTACCCAAGAGTAATCGGCGAAGTGTCTCGAACAGCAATACCATCAGCAATTGTTCTTACACTTAAAGTATCTATAGCAGTTTTGAGTTCAAATGAGTTTTTGAGTGCAGGCGCGCCTTTTGCACTTACTGCGATAACCTCTATTTTAGGGTTGATGCTTTTGATGGCACATGCCATGCCAGATATTAGTCCGCCACCGCCTGCTGGAATAATGACCGCGTCTAAATCTTGACACTTATCTAATATATCAAGTGCCAAAGTACCCTGTCCTGCGATAACTTCCTCATCTTCAAAAGGGTGTATAAATGTCAGAGAGTTTTTCCTGCCGTGCTCCATCGCATACGCATAAGCCTCATCATAATTACTTCCAAATAAAATAACCTCCGCGCCGTACTTTCTTACGCCGTTTATCTTTGTAAGCGGTGTAGATTCAGGCATAACGATAATAGCTTTTATATCAAACTTTGAAGCAGAGAGCGCAACTCCCTGAGCATGATTTCCAGCACTTGCTGCTATAACTCCGCATGCCTTTTGTTCATCGCTAAGAGTCGCTATTTTATTATATGCACCTCTTATTTTAAATGCCCCAGTTACTTGAAGATTCTCTTTTTTTAAATAGACTTCACAACCAGAAATTGCACTAAGATTTGGTGCGTATGAGAACGGCGTATCGACTACAATATCTTTTATGCGCTCTCTTGCTTCATATATTTTTTTTACATCAAACAAAAAAACTCCTAACTAAGTGCACGATGTTCTACCATCGTACACATATTTTGAACTACCCTCATACCGGCATTATTTGCTTTTTTTGCCGCTTCATTATTTACTATCCCTTTTTGTGCCCAGAAAACCTTTATATCCCCTCTTTCTATGCACAGATTTGCAACATTGTCGAGCTCTTTAGGTTTTCTAAATATATCTACCATATCAATCTGAAATGGGATTTCTAAAAGCGAACGATACACCTTTTCACCAAGTATAGTCTCCTCTTTTGGGTAGATAGGAACTATCTTAAACCCCTGCTCTTGCAGATATTTAGCAACTCTATGACTCGCCTTACTCTCATCAGGAGATAGCCCCACAACAGCTATAGTCTTAGTTATATAAAAAATTTCTTTTATCTCTTGTTTGTTGGAATTAATTGTCGGGAATTCACACTCCATTGAGCATCCTTTTAAAAAATAGTTAGCGATTATAGCCAAAATAGTCACAATCAACAAATTGATAATTTTTGTATAATAGTAAAAAATTTAATACGGCATGAAAGATTATGAAAAAACTAATATTAAATAAAAACATAGTTGGGCTCGGAGCCAACAGCTTTTTTACGGATTTTTCCACAGAGATGATTCTTCCTCTGCTGCCTATTTTTTTGGAGCGTTTTTTGCACGCTACAAAAACACAAATCGGCATTATTGAAGGCTTAGCTGAACTATCCGTTGCTCTGCTTATTGCCCTCTCAGGTTTCTATTCAGATAGACTCGGACGAAGAAAGAGTATCGTCGTCTTTGGATACGCTCTCTCCAATCTTATAAAACCTCTTGCTTTTTTTGCCCAAAGTGCGACAATGATTATGACTATCCGCATAGGCGATAGAGTTGCCAAAGGGATTCGCGCTGCTCCTCGCGACGCTCTTATCAGTGCTTCTACGCCAAAAGGTTCTAGCGGTTTTGTATTTGGATTTCACAAGATGATGGATGGCGCAGGTGCACTGGTCGGCTCACTGAGTGCGTTTGCTCTTTTATGGTGGCTGGGAGAGAGCGAAGAGTCGTTTCGCACCATTTTTGCGCTTAGCATCATTCCGGGGATTATCTCAATGGCAATTCTCATCTTTATAATCACGGATGTACCGTTTACTCCCTCTCCGGCTAAGCATTTTCGCCCTAATGCGCTACCTGCGCAGTTTTATTTTCTTGTGGGATTTCAGACACTCTTTAGCCTCTTTGCTATGAACTACTCTTTTATGATTTTAAAAGCGGGCGAGAACGGCATTGCCCTTGCAATCATACCGCTTGCATACGCTCTGTACAACCTCACGCAGGCTTTTTTTGCAATCCCAATAGGCAAACTTGCCGACAAATTTGGCAAAGCGGCTCTACTCTCCTCTGTCTATCTGGCTTTTGGATTGGGGGCAATAGCGATGTCTAGCGGGGGTACAATTGGAGTTTGGATTGGTTTTGCCATATATGGATTTTTTGCGGGAGGGTTTAATTCTTTGGCTAAAGCAATCATCTCAGACACCGCGCCCTATGATTTAAAAGCTACCGCATATGGAGTTTACTACACCTCAGTTGGCATTGCGACGCTTATATCTTTAAGCGTGGCAGGATGGATATGGGACAGCTATGGAAGCACTATTTTGTTTATTGCCGCTTCAATATCCGCTATTGTTTTGGCGTTTGCTCTTTTTATGATGAGAGATAGGCTCTCTCACACCAGCGAGAGCTTCTCCTGACCGATACGGTATAGTGCAAAATCGTACTTTAGCGGATCATTTTTATCAAACTCTTTTAACTTACATGTAAGTTCTATCGCGGCTTCCAAATCATAGCTTTTGCGCTCCAAAAGCCCCATTTTTTTGGAGACATTAAAAGTATGTGTATCAAGCGGAATTATAAGGTCGCCTTTGTCAACTCCACTCCATAAACCCATGTCAATATTATCCTCTCTTACCATCCAACGCAAGTACATCATCCAGCGCTTCAACGCTCCTGCTCCCTTTGTTTTTAAAGTAACTTGAGAGATTAGAAAATTGTAACCCATACTTTGATGCGGATAGATATCCTGCAAAGTTTTAATAAGCTCATTTATCCCCTCTATCGTGCTTCTGTTTTTAAGATATCCGCTTTTAAAAACCTCTTCTAGCGTACTTCTTTCGTTTAGACGTTTTAAAGCAATAAAAAGAGCTGCCACATCCTCGGACTTTTGAAATCTGTAGTAGTGGTTTTTCAGAGCCTCTCTTATCTCATCGTCATTTTTAGCAAGAAGCGAAAAATCAAGAGAGTTTAAAAACTTCACTATCTGCTTTACGTTTCCGTATGCAAATAGTGCACAGATAAGGGAGATGGTCTGGTCTTTATACTTATGCGCAACCATTATAGGGTCTAGCCGCTCCTCGCAAATCTCGCCCTCGCAGTTGCGTTTTGCGACTTCTAAATCAAGTATTTCTTTAATATTTATATCGCTCAATTCTCAAACCTTAAAAATATTATAAATTTTTTAAGCGTATGCTAACACAAAATATCAATATTTAAACAAATAAATTTTGAATATTTATACATAATTTATTTTCATTAAAAAATATGTCATTTTGAAATATTTTTCTTTTTTTATAAATAATAGAGGCTCTTACTAATGCAAATGATAAAGTTTTTTTCGCTCACTTGAACCTGCTATGTTTAGCTGTTTTCTGTACTTCGCGATGGTGCGTCTTACCATCTGAACTTTGAACTTATCTTGAATAAACTCCAAAAGCTTCATGTCACTTAGAGGTTTTGCTCGATTTTCCTGTTTTACTAAACTTACCACAAACTCTTTTATTGCCGCGTTTGAGACATCTTCATCTATGGCAGTGGTAAAAAACTCTTTCATGGCAAATATGCCTCTGTTACATGCTATATATTTGTTCGCAATTGCTCTTGAGATGGTTGATGGATTGTGCCCAAACTCATCTGCTAGAGTTTTTAGTGTTAGCGGCATAATCGCTCCGCCTGTAAAAAACTGATACTGATACTCCACTATCATTAGCCCTACTTTATAAAGTGTCGCTTTTCTCATATCAAGAGCATCAACCAAACTTTTTGCCTCTTTAATTTTTTGCGAGATAAACTCATGTTCGACTCCATAGTTCGCATCTATATGGATTGTCGGGTAATAGGCATCGTTTAGTTTAACCTCTATCTGCTCCTCGTCGTTAAAATATATCATCAAATCCGGAACCACATGCGAGGACTCCTCTTGATACTCAATTGCAGGAGGATTTTTAAAAGTTCCAAGCACACGCATTACCTCGGCAAAATTTTTCTCATCTGAGTAGGCATAAATATTTTGTAAATCCTCTATCACTTTTATAGCAAAAGAGTACGCTTCATCGCTTATATCAGAACTATCTAACTGAAATAAAAAGGATTCCGAGAGATTTTTAGCGCCTACGCCTACGGGCTCTACATGCGCAAATCTAAGGCGTATTTTTTCAAACTCTGCTATATCGATGGAGTTATTTTTACAAAACTCTTCACTATCTCCTTCATAATATCCGTTTTCATCAAGGTTTTCAACGACGAAGGAGGCAATTTTCTGTGAGATGGGAGTAGGAAAAAGAGGCGCCTCAAGCTGCTCATCTAATACATCAAAAAGAGATCGACTCTGAATAGTCAAAGCCTCTATTTGTTCAGTTCTTGAGTTATTTACAGAGCCGCTTATAATTTTTTTGGGAATTTTACTCTCAAAGCTCTCTTCATATCCGCATTTTACTTCCACAACGGGATTTGACTCAATAAACGGCGACATTGCCTCATTCAAATCACTTAGACTTGAGTGCAAAATCGGAAGCCAATTGCGCAGTGTATTTGAGAGCTTGTGCTTGTTCTCTACACTTTGTGTCTGTCTTAATGCCGCCATGTTTTATAAGCCCCTAAAGCTTATATTCCTCGCCTAGATAGTGTTTTCTTACATCTGCATTTTGTCCTATTTCAGCACTAGTTCCGCTTGCTAAAAGCGAGCCAGATTTAATAACATAGGCTCTGTCGCAAACATCAAGAGTCTCACGTACATTATGGTCTGTAATAAGTACGCCAATTCCATATGATGCAAGTTGTCTTATGACTGTTTGAATATCCATAACAGCTATAGGGTCAACACCGGCGAATGGTTCATCAAGAAGCAAAAACTTGGGCGAATTTACTAAAGCACGAGCTATCTCGACACGTCGTCTCTCACCGCCGCTTAGACTTACCCCCTTTCTATAGCGAATCGGCTCAATATTAAACATATCAAGAAGCTCCAATATCCGCTTTTCTTGAGCTTCTTTATCCTTTATCTTTACCTCTGCAGCAATTAAAAGATTATCCTCGACACTTAAATCTTTAAAGATGGAAGCCTCTTGGGGAAGGTAGCCTATCCCTTTTAAAGCTCTTATATGCAAAGGCATGCCGGAGAGGTTTTCATCATCAAAAAACACCTCCCCGCCGCTTGATTCAACTAATCCGCAAATCATATAAAAGGTTGTTGTTTTACCAGCTCCGTTTGGTCCCAAAAGTCCTACTACCTCGCCGCTTTTAACCTCAAGGCTCATTCCTTTTACTATCTCTAAATCTTTTATTTTTTTCTTAAGTTCTACTGCTTTTAGTGTGTGCATATTCTATACTCTCTCTTATCATCAGAAATTTTTTCTATCTCTATCGTTATGTTCTTAATCTCAGCCAAATTTAAAATCCCAGCTAACTCATCATCGCCCCACTCTACAAAATGAAGCCCCTCTCTCTCAAGCTCCTCTAACATTCCCAAAGAGATAAAGTGATCCAACCCATGGTTGTATAAATCATAATGAAAGACTCTCTCTCCATAGCAGTGTTGAAGAGAAAATGTGGGTGACGTTACTTCCTCATTGATGCCTAAATACTTTACTGCCGTTTTTACAAAAGTTGTTTTCCCAGCAGCCAAATCTCCGCGCAAAATAACCACGCCACTGCAAAAATTTTTAACAATATCCTCAGCTAAAGCATCAAGCTCCTCTAAAGAAAGTAGATATTTTCTCATAATTTGTTTGATATTTCAAAGATTTGTTTGAGCTTATCTTTGGCTTTTGATTTTTTTATGGCTTCTTGTGCCATCTCTAAGCCATCTTGAATATCCCGAGCCAAACCATCAACCATAAGAGCCGAAGCAGCATTTATAAGCACAATATCTCTTTGTGCATCTGTTGCCTTAGAGTCAAGAATATTATATAAAATCTGCGCATTCTCTTTTGCATCTCCGCCGACTATTGCGCTAAGAGGAGCTTTTTTTATACCATACTCCTGCGGGTCGATTATAAACTCATGAAGCTTACCGTCTTTTAACCGTGAAGCGTATGTAATGTCGCTAATGCTTATCTCATCCATCTTCTCTCTTGAACTTACCACCATACTTGAAGTCGCGCCATTCATCTTTAGTGCCTCAGCTATTTTTGGAACAAATGATTTATGAAACACTCCCAGAAGAGACTTTTTTGCTCCGGCTGGATTTGTAAGCGGACCTAGGATGTTGAAAATCGTCTTATCGGGTATGGTTTTTCTAACGGGTATGATAAACTTCATCGCAGGATGGTGATTTTGTGCAAACATAAAAGTAAAACCGCTTTCCTCAAGAAGTCTGGCACTCTTTTTTATGTCTAAATCAAGCCTGATTCCTAGCTCCTCAAACATATCTGCACTTCCGGATTTTGAGGTAACTGAGCGACTTCCATGTTTTGCCACCATACTTCCGCATGAAGCCGTTATTATAGCTACGGTTGAAGAGATATTAAAACTTCCTATCTTGTCTCCGCCGGTTCCTACGATGTCAATAACTCTTGCGCGCAAATCCTCAGATATAGGCAACTCAATTGCAAAAGAGCGCATAACTTCTGCAGCAGCAGCTATGGTTTGAACTTGGGTGTTTTCATCAAGCTTTAGTCTTAAGAGAAACTCTCTCATCTGCTTATCGTTCATTTCATGCTTAAAGAGTGACATAAATGATTTTTTTGCCTCCTCGTAGTTCATGAAATCTCCTTTACATACTCTTCTTGAAGACTCTTTGGCGTCGATTTTGTCTGAGGAATCTGCACTACCTCATACTTTTTTACGGAATTTAGATAGTTTATAGTCACTACGTCTCCCACGGCAACATTTTTACTCGCTTTTGCAACAACACCATTTATAAGTACGACACCGTTTGCTATCATATCCTGTGACACTGAACGTCTTTTTGTAATATTTACCGAATTTAAAAATTTATCTATTCTCATCCAGACCTACACTCTCATTTTTTTGGCATATTGTAGAGTAATAAAACTGAAAATAATGTAAGAAGTGGAACATTTTTTGCGTCAAATAAAAAATTTCTAAAACAAATATAAAAAATATTTAACGTATGCTATACTTAAAGATAAATTTTATTAAGGTTTTGCATTGTTTAAATTTCATCTTAACAAAAAAATATTTTGGATTGTTGCTCTTCTTATAATTTTATCTAATTCTATTTTAACTATTTACATATATCAACAAAAACAAAAAGATATACAAGAAAGAGCGTTATCAATGAGTGAAACACTCAAAAGTTACTTTATCGCTATGCGCTATGTTTATCATAAACAGTTTTTAAGTAGCGGTTTAGATTTTAACGACTCTACTATCGGCTTTTTGCCAGCCCATGCCTCAACACTTATAAGTGATAAATTTTCAGAGATTTCCAAAGACAACATAACCATAAGAAATGTAACAGATAGACCTAGAAACCTAAAAAATATGGCAGATTCGTTTGAACTTGAAGCCATTGATTTTTTTAAAAACAACCCGCACGAAAATATTCGCATCAAAAAAATTAAACAAGATTCAAAAAGTGTTATACATTATACAGCACCACTTTTTATTGAGAAATACTGCCTCGCGTGTCACGGCAAAAGAGAGGAGGTTTTACCATCTATAAGAGAGAGATACGATACGGCTTATGATTATAAAGTAGGGGACTTACGAGGCATTACAAGCATTAAGATTCCTATCGACCAGCTAGAACTCACTTCCACAAGAAACTTTTATGAAATCGCTATTTTTCTTTGGCTTACAATATTTTTTCTGCTCTTTATAGTCTATTTTGCCATCAAAAAATTAACTCTTAAAGATGTTGAACAAAAAACAGTTCTTCAAAAAGAGGTAAAAATAAAAACGGCAGATTTGCAAGAACAAAAGAATGAACTGCAACTTGCAAATGAAAAACAAAAACATCTTTTTTCTATACTAAGAACGGTTACAGACTGTAATCAAATTTTAATTACAGCTACGAGTATCGACGAGCTCATAGAAAAGACAGCTGCCTCAATGCACTCAAACACAACCTTTTTCAGTGTTAAAATACTACTTTTTCAAAATGCTAAACTGACTCTAAAAGCATCTGTCGGACTAAATGAAGACTTTAATGTACTCCCTTTAGAGATAGACGTTTTTCAAAACAACAAATCTGTTCTAATTAAACATTTTGATGAAAGCTTGCCGCTACAATACAAAGAAAAAATGAAAAAGTACAATATAAGCGAAATCTACCTAACTCCTCTTAGAAAAAATTACCATGCAAAAAAAGCTCTTGGCGTTATAAGTATTTGCACAACTAAGGAAAAAGGGCTAAGTAAAGAGGAACGAAATATGATAAATGAACTTGCAGGGGATATAGGTTTTGCCATCAACTCTTTTTATCAAAAAGAGGCAATCAATCAACTCTCTTTTTATGATTCACTTACTTTTTTGCCAAATCTAAAACTGTTTGAGCAACATCTATCTCAAGCATTAATCGATAGCGATAAAAATTTAAAATACGGTGCGATTTTATTTTTGGATCTTGATAATTTTAAAGATATAAATGACTTAATGGGCAATGACATAGGAAATATTGTATTACAACAAAGCGCTCAAAGGTTAGTCTCTATAACTCAAACAAATTCTATTACTGCAAGATACAGCGGAGACAAGTTCTCTATTCTTTTAGAAAATCTCTCTTTAAAAGAGGAGGAAGCTGCCGTCATTGCTGAAAACTTTGCAAAAGAGATACAGAAGATATTAAAGGAAGCTTTTGTTATAGAAGAAAAATCTTTTTATCTCACATGCAGCATAGGAATTGTACTCTTTTTGAAGCGTGAAGTAAATTTAAATATACTATTCAATCAAGCTGAATACGCTATGAGAAGCGCAAAAAATGATGGAAAAAATGCTATTCGTTTTTATGATGAGTCTCTTCAGCATGTAACGAAATATAGACTACAGATGCTTCTTGAACTCAAAAAAGCTCTTGAGCAAAAAGAGCTTGTTCTATACTACCAAAAACAATTTGACATAGATGAAAAAGTTGTCGGCGCGGAAGCTCTTATAAGGTGGATGCACCCAGAACGAGGGATGATTCCTCCTATGGAATTTATCCCGCTAGCAGAAGAGTATGGCATCATAAAAGAGATAGGTCGCTTTGTACTTGAGAGTGCAACAGACCAACTTGTGCTCTTTAGAGATAACCCGATTAAAAAGACCTGGAGAATCTCAGTCAACGTAAGTCCAATTCAGTTTAAAGAGAAGGGATTTGTTGAGAATCTCAAATCCCTTATTGACTCTAAAAATATAGACCCCACAAATATAAGAATTGAAATAACAGAGGGTGTTTTTATAGACGACCAAGAGAAGATTACACGAAAAATAGAGGCTTTAAAAAGTTTTGGTATATCAATTTCTATAGATGATTTTGGAACAGGATATTCAAATCTGAACTATCTAAAAAATCTACAAATTGATGAATTAAAAATCGATAAATCTTTTGTTTCTAGCCTCAACAAGAGCGACTCTGACAAAACAATAGTTAAAACCATAATCATGATGGGCAAAGAATTCAACTTTGATGTTATCGCCGAGGGCGTTGAGACAAAAGAGCAGTTTGAGCTTTTAAAAGAGCTTGGATGTGATTTTTTTCAAGGATATCTATTTGCAAAACCTTGTAGTATTGAAGATATAGAGTCTAAATCATGCAAATAGATAGAGTAAAAATAATTAAAAATGCTATTTTAGTTATAGTATCTATTATAGTGATTTTGCTGCTGGTTTTGGGAGTTTTAAATTCAAGCTTTAACAAACTTAAAAAATATGATATCGAGACAAAAATCTCAAAAGACAACTTTTTTAGTCGTGCTGTCTCCTCAAGTCTAAGCAACAGCATGGAAGTAACTATAATTAGTGCTACAGAAGCAAACCTCGGTGACTTTGTTTTTAATATCTCAGGCAAAGAAAAACTTATCGCCAATATATCTATAAAGTACAAACTTACTAACAAAAGCAGTTCTTGGTTAAACGGCAACAGTGATGCAAAAGATGAGATACTAAAAAAAGGAGTTATTTTAAGAGATGCTACTATAAATGCTATGCTTGGTTACTCTTCTGCAAACATAAACAGTGAAAAAATGAGAAAAAAAATAAAAAATATACTCAATAATAATTTAAGTAACACAGAAGTAGAAGAAGTCTATTTTAATCAATTTATAGTTCAGTGACAAACTTTATTAAAATATTAAACTTCTTCAGCAGATAATCAAGATTATGTTTAAAATTGCTTCTGCAAAAACGGTATAATTTGCTTTTTACGGCTTAATACTCCATCTAACCACGCTTGGTTATCCTGAAGTTTTGTGTTAAGTGCTTTTTCTACTCTGCTTGCATCATCACTAAGCACTAAAAGCTGAGATCCTTCTTTCATAATATCAGTCAAAAGAATTATAATAGTATGAAGCTCGCTCTCCTGCTTCATAAGTTTCATATCTGAAAAAAGATCATTTATCCTATTGTTTAGCGCAGAGATATCAACCATCTCAAGCTGACCTATTCCCACTTTTGTGCCGTTCATATCAAACTCTTTATAATCTCTTGTATTTAAATTTCTAGCACTTGCACCATCTATTGCGGATTTTGCAATAAACATCTCCATAGCAAGTGCCTTATAATCATCAATACCGCAAATTACTGAAAGCTCTTTTACAACTTTTGTGTCAATCTTTGTGCATGTCGGGGATTTAAAAATGACAGTATCACTCAAAATTGCACACATCATCATGCCAGCTATATCTTTTGGAATCTCTACTTTATGATAATCATACATCTCTTTAATAACTGTATTTGAACATCCTATAGGGCGAATCCAACACTCAAGCGGAGCATCTGTTGTAATGTCACCTAATTTATGATGATCTACTATGCCTAAAATAGTCGCCTCTTTTATATCTTTTGGAGCTTGTGCAAGGTCTGAAAAATCAACAAGATAAACACTCTCGCCTGCATAAGAAGTTTTTAACTGCGGAGTTTCTGCTTTAAACTTTTTAAGTATAAACTCCGTCTCTGGAGATATATCGCCTTGGCGCGCAGGG
>Ga0265293_10003091_pt1 | contig 31670 bp, 34 predicted proteins | sample Munlanlewell138R_FD_192505 | JGI IMG/M metagenome (GOLD analysis project Ga0265293, IMG submission 192505) | Leachate microbial communities from a municipal landfill in Southern Ontario, Canada - Leachate well 138R | ecosystem: Engineered > Solid waste > Landfill > Unclassified | place: Canada... | reverse complement strand
TGCAGGGTTTCTTTCAGCGCCTTCACCAAGTTGTATGCATCATAAGGGGATACCAATCCCGCCATATCTTTGATACACACCGTGTGGGCGCCCATCTCTTCCAGTTGTTTGGCTTTGTTTACATAGTATTCGATGTTGTAAATCTCGCCACCCATCCGCTGCTCTGTGAGGCTATAGCAGATGGTGCCCTGGAAGTGTTTATTGTTTTTATGAATGATCCTGACGGCGGTCTGGAAGTTTCTAAAGTCGTTGAGAGCGTCAAACACGCGGAAGATATCGATGCCATTTTCACAGGCACGCTGCACGAATGCTTCCACCACGTCGTCTGCATAGTTTTGATATCCCACCAGGTTTTGCCCACGCAACAGCATGGAAAACGGGGTCTTGGTAATATATTTCTTCAAAGTGCGGATGCGCTGCCAGGGGTCTTCCCCCAGATAGCGGTGCATGGTATCAAAAGTGGCACCACCCCATACTTCCATGGAGTAATAGCCCACCTGATCCATCAATTCTGCCACGTGCAGCATATCTTCTGTGCGCCCACGTGTGGCAAACAGCGATTGATGACCGTCGCGAAAACTGAGGTCTTGAATCTTAATGGGGTTTGCGGCTTTGGGCCTGTCCGGCTCATAGCGCATAGTGGTCATTTCGAGGATGCCGTGTTTATCCATCACAGGATTCTCCTTTTATCTGTGTCTTTTTATTATTCTGCGTTGTGCAATATCACGGTATTGCATGGTTTGTCTTGCCCCCCAGCTTTGCCAGGGAGTGGGGATATTGGGTATTACCCGCGGGGGCATCACCAGGGAGGCCTCTGCGGTAATGATATCCAAAACTGCCGCGATGGCAGCCAGTTCCTTTTTATCCTTCATCTAAAGCGCTCCTTATGAGGGGATGTTGCCATGCTTTTTGGGAGGCAGGGCTTCGCTTTTGGTGGAGAGGATTTCCAGTGCGTCAATCAGCCTCATCCGCGTCTCGGAGGGTCTGATAACGGCGTCTATATACCCACGTGAGGCTGCCACGTAGGGGTTGTTAAATTCTTGTTCATAGTTGGCAATCAGTTCCGCACGCTTGGCATTGGGATCCTCAGCAGCGGCTATCTCTTTGCGGAAGATGATATTGGCTGCACCCTGGGCACCCATCACGGCAATCTCCGCCGTGGGCCAGGCAAATACCATATCAGCGCCCAAGTGTCTGGAACTCATCGCGATATAGCTGCCGCCATAATCCTTGCGCGTCACCACCGTCAGTTTGGGAACGGTGGCTTCGCTATAACACCACAAGAGCTTGGCGCCGTGACGGATGATGCCGTTATGCTCCTGCTGGGTGCCGGGCAGATAGCCGGGAACGTCCACCATGGTGATGAGGGGGATATTGAAGGCATCGCAAAAGCGCACAAAGCGGGTAGCCTTGTCCGAGGCATCTATATCCAAACATCCTGCCAACACGGTGGGCTGGTTCGCCACTATGCCCACAGGCCTGCCATTGAGGCGGGCAAAGCCCACGATGAGGTTGCGGGCATAATATTTATGAGGCTCAAAAAACTCTCCATCATCCACAATCTCACGGATCACATCCAGCATGTCATAGCTCATCTTGGGGCTGTCTGGAACGATGTCATCCAGCTTTTCACACAGGCGATAGGGATCGTCCATGCAGTCCTTGCGAGGGGCATCCTCCATGTTGTTTGCCGGCAAGAATGACAATAGCAGGCGGATTTGCTCGATCGCCTCGGCATCGTCTTCACAGGCAAAGTGGGCATTGCCGCTTAAGGTGTTATGTGTCATCGCTCCGCCCAATTCCTCCTGGGTGGTATTCTCACCGGTAACGGCACGGATTACGTCCGGACCCGTGATAAACATGAAGGAGGTGTTTTTGACCATAAATACAAAGTCTGTCATGGCAGGTGAATAGACGGCTCCGCCGGCGCAGGGCCCCATGATGGCAGTGATTTGGGGTATCACCCCGCTGGCACGGGAATTGCGGAAAAAGATATCGCCATAACCCTTCAGCGCATCCACGCCTTCCTGAATGCGGGCGCCGCCGCTATCCTGTATGCCCACGAGGGGCAGGCCGCTTTTGAGCGCCATATCCATCACCTTGCAGATCTTGGCAGCGTGCATCTCGCCCAAGGAGCCACCCCGAGAGGTGAAATCCTGACTGAAGGCAAAGATGGGACGCCCATCCACCATCCCATGACCGGTGATCACACCATCAGAGGGGATATCTATCTCTTTCATGCCAAAATTGTCACAACGATGACTTACAAACATATCCAATTCACGGAAGGTTCCCTCGTCAAATAACAAGTTCAAACGCTCACGCGCGGTAAGCTTGCCTCCGGATTTTTGTTTTGCAACGGCTTTATCGCCGCCCATCTTCAGAACCTTTTCTTCACGCTGAAGCAGGTCCAATATCGCATCTCTGGTAGAAAGCATAAACGTCTTCTCCCTATGTATCAATAGCTTATGTTTATTCATGACATCTGTTGCCAGAAGCATAAAACACAATACGTCAACATCCTAAAGGTTGCAGTTTTAGTCAAGCAATATATGCGAGGTCAGCCTTGGCTGGCTTAGGGGACAGGTGTTTGCTACGCTCGCAGGGGATAGGGGTCAGGGGTCAGGGAACAGAATAACGGCGAACGCCGCTCTCTTAAACATCTGCTCGCGCAGCGAGCTCCTTAAAGAGTCTCGACAGAGACGTTATTTTAGGTCAACTCCACCTATAGCAATACGTTACGAGTCTCGGAGAGACGGTATTTTATGTTCGCTACGCTCACAGGGAACAGGGGACAGTGTGGTGTCCACTAATTAGACTAATTACTGAGATTTTACTAATTGAAAATAGACTTTGTTTTAGCGAAGCGCTGTCCCCTGACCCCTGTACCCTGATCCCAAAGCACGCGCAGCGTGCGCCCCTGTCAACTGTTCCCCATTAACCACCCTTGTACCACCCTTGTCTCTCCCTTGTCTGGACAAAGGAGAGACAAGGGAGGCTAATAGGCAAGAGATTGGGAACAAGTTACTTTGCTGCCAGCCATATTTGCTTATTATTTCTATGGGATAGACTGCATGTGTGCCAGAATCTTGTCAAACCTTTGTTTTGCAGGCATTTGCTTTTTTCACTTGCCAGAAAAGGCACTATTTACAAAGTGGTCTTTCCAATAGATAAGTTTTAAGGAGTCCATTATGTCTATTGCCAGTATTATGCTTGTGGGTGGATTTTCCACCATGTGGGGCGTATTGATTGCCATTGCCGTATTCGTAATCGTGATTATTTCCAGAGGTTTGATAGTGGTTCGTCAGGCGGAGGTGGTGATCATCGAACGCTTGGGGAAATATTACAAAACCCTGCAATCCGGCATCCATATCATCGTGCCCGTATTTGATAAGACGCGCCCCATCCACTGGCGTTTCAACAAGGTGGACTATCGGGGACAGACCATTCAGATCCAAAGGGTGGAAAACCGCATCGACCTGCGTGAGACCGTTTATGACTTCCCCCGTCAAAACGTGATTACCAGCGATAACGTTTCCATCAACATCAATGCTTTGCTCTATTTTCAGGTCACCGATCCCTACAAATCCGTATATGAAATCGGCAACCTGCCCGAAGCCATTGAAAAGCTGACCCAAACCTCCCTGCGCAACGTGATTGGCGAGCTCACCCTGGATCACACGCTCACCTCCCGCGATGCCATCAATGCCAAATTGAGAGATATCTTGGATGATGCCACCGATAAATGGGGCGTGAAGGTAAACCGCGTGGAATTGCAGGAAATCCTGCCTCCGGAAGAGATTCGCACCGCCATGGAAAAGGAAATGCGTGCCGAGCGCGACCGCCGTGCCAAAATTCTCTCCGCAGATGCCGAGCGTGAATATCAAATCCGTGTGGCAGAGGGTGAAAAACAAGCCCAAATCGCCCGTGCCGAGGGTGAAGCCCAATCCAAACTGTTGGTGGCGGATGCAGAGCGCAAGAGCATCCAGTTGATTGCCGATGCCGTGAAGGAAACCAAGACCGATCCCGCCCAATATCTCATCGCCCTCAAATATGTGGCAGCCTTCCAAGAGGTGACCAAAGAAGGGGATAAGACGGTGGTGGTGCCTTACGAATCCAGCGCACTTCTGGGCTCCGTGAAGACCTTGGCAAACATATTCGAAAAGTAAAGGCGTAAAGGCCTAAATCCATTTTGCCTCCTCTGCCCCCGGTGGGCAGACAGGGGGCTTAAACTGCATATTTATAATAAGATAAAAGGAGAAACAATGTCTGAAATTATTTATATTAAAGGACGCGAAATCTTGGATTCACGCGGCAATCCCACCGTGGAAGCCGACGTTCATCTGGAAACCGGAGTGATGGCAAGAGCCGGGGTCCCCAGCGGAGCCAGCACCGGAGAGCGGGAAGCCCTGGAGCTGAGAGATGGCGACAAGAGCCGCTATCTGGGCAAAGGCACCCTGAAAGCCGTGGCCAATATCGACGAACATCTGGCTCCCCATCTGATGGGTCAGGAATCCAGCCAACAGGCAAATATCGATAAACTGATGATCGATTTGGATGGCACAGCCAGCAAGGATAAATTTGGAGCAAACTCCATCCTGGCAATCTCCATGGCAGTGGCACGCGCCAGCGCCATCGAGCTGGATATGCCCCTCTACCGCTATTTGGGCGGCGTGGGCGCCCTCACCCTGCCCATCCCCATGAGCAATATCCTCAATGGCGGAGAGCATGCCGATAACAACGTGGATATCCAGGAATTTATGATTATGCCCTTGGGCGCACCCAACTTCCGCGAAGCCATTCGCATGAATGCGGAGATCTTCCACAACCTCAAAGCTATCCTCAATAAGCGCGGGCTCACCACCTCCGTGGGCGATGAGGGCGGATTTGCCCCCAACCTGGATTCCAACGAAGACGCCCTGAAGGTGATCGTGGAAGCCATCAACGCCGCCGGATACAAGCCCGGTGAAGAGATCTTCATCGCTCTGGACGTGGCAGCTTCCAGCTTCTGGAAAGACGGCAGCTACCTCTTTGAGGGCCAAACCCGCGATACAGATTGGATGATAGATTATTATGAAAAGATGATCGCCAAATACCCCATCTGCTCCATCGAAGACGGCTTGGCAGAAAACGACTGGGATGGCTGGATCAAGATGAACCAAATCTTGGGCAACCGCATCCAGCTGGTGGGTGACGACGTATTTGTGACCAATCCCGCCATCATCAAGCGCGGCATCAAAGACAAGGTGGCAAATAGCGTGCTCATCAAGCTGAACCAAATCGGCAGCGTCTCTGAAACAATCGACGCCATCAATACCGCCCACAAAGCCGGCTGGACCTGCGTGGTTTCCCACCGTTCCGGCGAAACCGGTGACACCTTCCTGGCAGACCTCGCCGTGGCACTGAATACCGGCCAGATCAAGACGGGCTCCGTCTCCCGCAGCGAGCGCGTGGATAAATACAACCAGCTCCTGCGCATCGAAGAAGAACTTGGCGAAGCAGCCATCTTCCCCGGCAAAGCAGTGATCAAACAACTGGGCTGAGATATCCCAAAGACAATAAATAAAGGGGTTGGAAATCTTCCAGCCCCTTTTGCTATGTCTTTATATATGTGGCGTTAGGTAAGCTCCCTGCGGGAATAAATCCAATAGCCTGCTATCAGAAAAACTATCGTGCAAACAAGCTTGACCACGGTATCCCAAGAGTAAAATCCCTGCCAATACATGTTCACGGTGTCATTGAGGGTGGGTTTGATAAAAGGTGCCATGGAGATGGCGGGTCTGATGTTTATCAATTTCAACAGATATCCTATCAGCGAGGGGATTTTGAGATGGGCGGTTTGTTTGAGGATGGTGATGGTGATCTCCAAGCCCAGGATGCTGAGTAAACCCAGGAAAAAGGATTTGCGCTTGAAGATGCAGGCGCACAGCCAAAAGAAGGAGCTGATAAACAGCAGGGAAAGGAATACGCCCATGCCTGTTTGCAGCCAAGCCATGATGGCATAATACAGATGTGCGGAGCTCCAGAAATACATGAAGATTCCCACCACTAAGGTGTTGAAGAGGGATAGCAGCATATAAAGCAGCATGGAGCCCAAAGCCAGGAGCACAAATTTGGCAGCCATGATTTTGGGTAGTGACACGGGTTGAGAGTGGTGCAAGATCTCGCATTTGCGCTTGAATGCACCATTGATCATCCCATCCACAGCGATGATGGCAGCCCAGATGGATACAATCCCCAAGATGCTGGCAAAGATAATGCTGCCTTCATACAAAAAGCGGTCAATCCAGGGCGTGGGAGGCAGGTTGATGCTGGCATTTGCCCCGCCTTTGATATAACCGATGATAATGCCCAATAAAGTGATGCCATAAATAGCGGCAAGCATCCACATGGGGGCAAGCAGGGTGCGGCGATGGGTGTTCCATTCGTTGATGATGAGGGTCTTAAATTGCTTCATTATTAGCTCCTACCAGCGCCACAAAGATATCAGCCAGATTGGCGCGGGAATACCTGGCATCGGTAAATTCGAGGGAAGAATCCAGCACGGCGCTCACAAAGCCGAGGGTGCGGGATATATTCTTGGGTTGATGTTGATACAGCTCGCTGGCGCGCTCTTCGGGGAGGCTCACGATGCGATAGCGGGATTTGAGGGATTCCACATCCTCATGCAAGAGGATGCGCCCCTGATCAATAATCACCACCTCCTGCAGGATATCCTCCACCTCTTCCACCTGGTGAGTGGAGATCAGGATACCCTTTTCAGAAGTGAAAAACTCGCCCAAGATGGTGTGGAAAAACTCCTTGCGAAACACGATATCCAAGCCTAAGGTGGGTTCATCCAACAGCAGATAGCGGATATCCAACGCCAGAGTGACCAGCAGATAGAGCTTGGTCTTCATCCCTTTGGAAAGCTTACCCACCTTCTTGTTGAGAGGCAGATGGCTGATGGCGAGCAGTTTCTCTGCCAAAGGCTGGTTCCATCCCGGATTTAACCCACGCACATAATCGATTGTTTGCTGTACCGTGAGGCGATCATCCAAGCCGCTCACGTCCGGGATAAAGGCCACGTTCTCAAAGATGCGCATGTCATGCCGCTTGATGGGATGGCCATCGAAGCTGATCTGTCCATTAAAGGATAAAAAGCCTAACATACAGCGCATGAGGGTGGATTTTCCCGCGCCGTTTTTGCCCAAAAGCCCGATGATCTTGCCTTGGGAAAGCTGTAAATCAACGGCATTCAAAGCTTGGAATTTGCCGTAGTACTTGTCCAAATTACTGATCTGATAAAAAGCGTCAGACATCGCTACCTCCATAGGTTTCGTTTAATAATTTTGTGATTGCGTCTTTGGGAATATCCAACTGGCACGCCTTGATGAGCGTGGATTGCAGTTGGGTGGCGATAAAATCCTGCGCTTGTGCTGCGATGATGGCAGAACGCGCACCGGATGCCACGAAAATCCCCACTCCGCGTTTCTTGTACAAAATCCCTTCCTCAACCAGGGCGCCCAAAGCGTTGGATACCGTGAGGGGGTTCACTCCGTAATCTGCAGACATCACCCTGATGGAGGGGATGGCCTGCCCGTCCTGAAGATGACGCTCCAGGATCAGCTCTTCAATATGCCTGCGAAGCTGCAGATACAGGGGCGAATCGTCGTTAAAGATTTTCATATACTACCTCGTTTTAGGCTTTGCACCGTGGTGCTGCGTCGGTGTTGTGGTCAACTAATACAGTGCTGGGGTTTCTGTCAAGAACTATTTTGCGATTTTAGCATCCCTCTCCATTTTTTAATCGAGCTATAAACCCTCACTGAAAACTGCAAATCCACTCACCAAAACTGCAAATCGCTATTTTCGGGAGATTATTCATGGGCTGACTTCGACAGTTACCATCACGAAAATGGCAAGAAACCATCACGAAAACTGCAAAAAAACATCACCAAAATTGCAAATCCACTCACCAAAACTGCAAAAAAACATGGAAGAATGTAATTGCTTTTGAATAACTACAAGCAAACACGAACTATGATAGGCTTAACATCATCAAAAAACTTAAATCAATAACCAAAGAGTAGTAACAAAAAAATGTGATGCCCCTAAATAAGAATAACGCCAATCACATCAGAATTTCCATTGTTCTCTTTCCATTAATTGTTCGAGTTTTATACACTCAATACCATAATAGCTACAGATTGTAGGAATTCTAACACTGTTGGGTTTATCACTTTCTTCGGTAACAATGATTCCGCCAGTACAATGAGCTTTTGCGATTAAAAACGGATCAGCAAACGGACCTCCTATTAATGTCTGTTTCTTATTTAATATGCTTTTAAACTTGTTGTTTTTGAACAGTTCTTGCAGAAACAAACCTTCATCATGAGTGGGGTTTAAAAAAATACGTTTGTGCTTTTTTGCCCACTGTTTAAGGAATTGAGGAATGGCTTGTCTACTAAGCTCTTCATACACTTCATTTACAGAAATAATATACTCAAATAGAATGAGGTATTCAATCTCCTTCCATACAGACTCAAAATGGTTTGGATAAAAATGTTTGAACCCTCTAATACTACAAGTATCAATGATGTAAGCCATTATCTTTTCTGACCCATTATATAGTGTTCGTATATCTTTTCTGCTGTATCAAAACGTTTTGTTGTTATATACTGTGTCAGTTGGTCGGAAGTGATCTGTCCTCGCGCATACCGTTCAGACACAATTGATAGATATTTGTTGCTTAAATATGAAATCTTAGTCGCTATCGCATTACCTCCGCTTGAAGACTTTTTGGGTCGTAAACTTTGTTTTAACCAATTTGTAACGAATGAATTATATGTATCGGCATCTATTATACCACGATCTTTAATATTTCTAAGTATGGTTTCCCTGCTAACTGAGTATAATTCGGCAAGATCCTCAATAACTCGTTCAAGGTTGTTTTGTGTTTGGGCTTCTCTAATGGACAGTTCTTTATTAAAGTCTTCAACGGGCACCAGAACAGAAGACGCAAATTTATTACACTTACGTTCAACGTCTTCTTGCGATGGGTTCAAATCATAGCATAGCGATTCATCTAAGCAAAAGATACTGGATGATTTATGAAGGAGGTGAAACAGCTCGTGAAATAAAGTAAATGTTTGTCGTGTAATTGAGTTTCTATTATTAACATATATTATTGGGTATATCTCATCGTATAAAGCAAATCCACAATAGTTAGGATTTTTGAATGCACCCTTAAACACATATATGCCGTTGTCTTCAAACGCGCTACGCCATATTTTAAATGCGGCACTGATGGTTGGTATTTTTTTTTGCTCTTCTATACTAATACCCAACTTACTCCGTACTGCCTTGACAATATTTTTTGATTGGGAGATTTCTTGCAAAAAATCTGAGAAAGTTTTATCTTGGGGATCAGGCTCTGGATTCAACTCGAAAAGTGAGAGTTGGTGGTATTTTGCTTCTCGTATTTTTAGACGCGTATCTCTGTCTAAAAGGATATCATCCTCTCTATAGATTGATCTGAAATCTTTTTCTACAGGGTCCTCTATTGGTGGAAATTCACAAAAAAACAGGGCAATCGGCCGTTTATATAATTCATAAGATAGTTTCTTTAATAAGGAATATGTGATTATATTTGAACCGCTTTCAATGCTAAGGACAAAATCAACGCTTTTGTTAAGCTTTTTTGCGACATCATCGACAGTTAATCCTGCAGTTTCTCGCGCCCATTTTAGGAGCGAATGATTGATCGGTATATAATCTTTCATTTCCTTATCGACTATAAGCTATCTTGCTTGACTTTTCTCCCATTGATTTTTTACTATAGTTGAACAATATAGGTTTTTGTCAAGCTTAATCAGCTAAATCATATTTATCGCGTTGTGCGGAAAGGACTTGACATCTGTTGCGAAGGGTGCATGGTAGCACCCATAAATTAACAGTCGGATAACCGAGAAGGGGACAAGATGAAATACCCAAACAAAGACTGCACGGAGCAGGCACTGCAGGAGGCGATGCAGAGATTAGAGGCTGTAATAGAAGCCACTGGCATTGATCAGGATGCCGCCGAGGATGATCCCTTTGCAGATGAATTCTACTACGATAGCTGGTGGAATCAGTTCAGAGCCCCATGGCTTAACTCGGAACAGATGACCGAAGAGCAGATAAAAGTGAAGGTGGATGAAGTCTGGGAGTGCGGTGACTACAAGGAAATGATCAACCTGATGGCAGAGTTGATCTGCCGCCTTGAACAGAAGAGTTAATCAGCTTATTATCGAGCCTAACCCGGTTCTGCCGGGTTTCGCTTTTGGTGTTACATAGCAAGCGCAAGGAGGGTATAAACAGGATCGGTAGCTGTATATACCTGACTGACCCCGATTTTTACGGTTACCAGATTTCCCTCAAGTTTGACGTCATCTATATAGAAGGCGGCATCGCAGTGAGTGCTAAGAATGAGCTGAGGTAATTCAGTATATTCCCTTTCCAAAACATGAGTGATAATCTTATCCTCACCCAAGACGGCAGGACAGCGGAGGCTGTTTGCCCCGATGCCTTGGTTCTGATCCTGGAGTTCATAACGGAGTTTGGCTAAGGATAACAAGCCGCTTTGCAGGTGTTCCGTACTGATAGCCCCTGCGGCTATCTTGCTGCCAGATACCACTCCATCCAGGATGTGATTAGTATAGATGCAGTCGTTCTGCAGGCCTCGAGCATCAAGCTTTCCGATGCTGCAGGTCTTACCGCTGAACTGACCGTTTGTGTTTCCGAGATCGTCCCATATTTCATAGAAACCGCATTGAGCGTCAGATTCAATGGCGATCTCATAATACCCCGAATTAGGAGTGTTTTCGATTAGTTTCTGACCCTCTACCCATGACTGCCCGGGCCTGAGAATACGCACATCCACTCCCGACTGAGGCTTTCTGACGTTGCCCTCCATGGTGTAGTAGCTGATGGCAAACTTGTACATTTATGCTCCTGTATCTGTTCTATGTTTGACTGGTTATTGTTTCATCGAAGTCGGTAACGATGATTATACTGAAATCTATATATCCTGGACTGCCTACGTACCTCGATTCCAGACTGAATTTGACTTTAGCGGAATACTCATGCAGGTCATCCGGGCACTTGGGCAACTGAGAGATAATGACTGGGAACTGGCTGTTTACGGTATTGTGGGCGGTGTATTCGAGATAAAGCTTTCCGGGACCGAGCAGGAAGTTCAGCAGGGCATAGTATTCGCTTGGTTCCAGTATTGCTTCCAAGTCGAAGGTATCTTCCCGATAGGCTTCTCTTCTATGGATGATTGTAGGATCATAGGCGTTCTTCTTCTCGATGCGGTACTTACGGTTCGGGCTGTATTCAATCTGTCCATGCGGGCAGAGAAAATAGAAGATGCCGTCTTCAGCCCAACGGATTAGTTTAAAGCCTTTTATAGCAGCCATGCCTTTACCTTATATTCATCATCTACGTAATTGCGCTCCAGTTCCGTTATGGCATATACCTGATTGCGGATGCGTATCTTAGATTGGAGAGACAGATTATATTTGGAGATTCGGTCTATTGTCGCCTCACATGCCCATTTTGAGTCATAAAAATCAATGAGATATTCTTGGACGTAATCCTGAAGCTGCGAGCTGTCTCCAGCTAAAACATCCAAAGCATTCATATCCGGCTTTTGCTGATTACCCCTCTTGATCACGAAAGAGACTACGTCGGTGTCGTCGATCTGAGTTATATTGGCAGAATAGGCATCCTTGTTCCTGCAGATGATCCTTTGTACAGTTTCAATAATAAGAGATGTACTGTTGATTAATCAGGAAAGGTTGGCTATTGTTGGCAGCCTTTACATGCACAGACTTCTGATCTATTTCATAAGCATCATTTTACTAATTTTAGTTACACCACTTTGCTCTAATCGAGCAAAATATACACCAGACGCAACAGGTCGATTGCCATCGTCCCGACCATTCCAAACTATGCTGTGGTTTCCACACTCTAGTGACTCGTTCAAGAGTACTTTAACTTTTTGCCCTCTGATATTGTAAATGACCAGTTTGACTGGTGCTGTTTTGGGCAAAGAGAAATTGATGGTAGTTGAAGGATTAAACGGATTTGGATAATTCGAATGTAGTGCTAATATCGATGGTGTCTGTTGATCGTTAGTCTTTAGTGTTAACACACGAAAACCATAGCGCTCAGGCTCTAGGATTTGCTCATTAGCGGTGTTATTGCCGTGGTGGATAGTAGCCGGACTAACTGATACTGTACCTTTGCTTTCTGTGTACAGCATGAAGGTCAATGGTCCACCACCTGCTTCAACTGGCGTCGAATATGCAAGTATCTGGATTGGATACGTTTCGTTAACCCTCGCTCCGATACACACATCATCTTGGAAAACTCCTATTTCTGTATAATCCGGATTGCCTTCTATAGATTCAATCATTATTGTTTCGTAATCTGGTTTATCTTCATAAACAAAGTATGAAGGTTTGCGAGGTTCAACAATTATTGGTGTTGAGAGCGGACGGTTCCAAACAAATTCGCAATCACTTACTGTTCGTATAATGATAGAATCGCCGTATTCCAGATGAGGACGAGTATGCCCATCATAAATCATTACCAAGTAATTGCAGAACTAAACTATCTGCTTCTGACCTGTTTATTATCAACGCTGACAAATTGAACGATATCATAGTCAATGTGATAATCGTCATTGCAAGAAGAATCTTGTGGTTCATTGTAAACCTCCCTTTTTGTGGATTATTTCTACATTTTTATGGTTTTTTTTACTATTGGCTTGTTGTTAGGCATGTTGATTTTACAGAAATAGATACCTTTTGAAACATTTTTTCCATTTTCATCGTTCCCATCCCATTGGATATGTTGCGGTTCATTGGCTCTGGCTACTTCATGGTATGATCGCACGATTTGCCCCTTAACGTTATATATGTTCAACACCATCTCTCCTGTTGTGCAGGGAGTGTATTCGATAATCACTTTTTCGGTAAAAGGATTTGGATATACTGATAGTTCAATTTCCGGATTAGGAACTAGCTCATCTTCATTTGATACGACCGGATTATCAGAGAAGTTGCCCATACCGTCATTGTAATATACCCTGAGCCGCGCTCCGGATTGCCACCAGACTAAGACGAAATCAAGAAAACCGTTATTATCAACATCTATGTAGTCGAATCCTGAATACTCATAGTAAATATTGTAATTAGGCATATTAATAGGGAGGAAAAAGAAAAGGCTAAAAGGATAATCGAAGCCATTAGGATTATAGGGTGATACAAAGGCGTAATTGACTATATCCAGATATTGATCGTTGGTTACATCCCTTAGCAATACCCTGTCTAAATCCCGGTTATCATGATAGATGTTATTATGAGCCTGATAATTATAATTGCCGATATTCTCATAGATGCATACGCTAGAGTATGTGCTGCCGTCACAAAACGATATAAAGATATCCAAGTCTCCATCACGATCCATGTCTTCAATTTCTACAGTTCTGAAGTATCCATTATTGGGAAAAACAAGAAACGGACTGATAAGATTGGGATACTTATAAACACGTAGCCCTTCTGAAGTTGAAAGAAACAACTCGTCGGTTCCATCAGAATCCATGTCCCTAAATCCTCCCCACCCCACTCCGGATAAAGTTTCACCAGTTATAGTAAAAGACACACCACTGTTATTCTGAACCAGATGAAACATGTCATCGTCCCAAATCAGAACATCGGTATAAGCATCACCATTCCAATCACCATAGAGAACCCAACCTGAATTCATTTGTGGCATAGGAGGTAAGTCTATATACTCATTTTCATTAAAGACCCCGGCACTATTCAAATAAATGCGAAGTATGGTCTCTGTGTTCCCGAATTCATCAGTTATAGTAAAAAAACCATCTATATCAGTCCAACCATCATTGTTAAAATCATACAACTTCTGTGTAAATGATTTTGTTTTCCCAACCGGTAGTGACATAGTGTTGTTATAAGTACCGTCCCCGTTATTGTGTAATATGTGCACATTAAAATTCTGTGCTATCACCAATAAATCTACATCTCCATCTCTATCAAGATCATCGCAGAACATGCCTCTGGGTGTAAATGAACCGATAGGTATCTCATAGCAGTAGATTGAAGCTGCCAGTAGTAATAGTAGTACTAATAAAGGATACTTCATGGTTAGCTCCTTGTTTCATAATCATTAGCAGATGTCTTTACACCTATCCTCGCTTTATCTCAAGTTATCTTCCTGAATCAATGCAATTCTAACACTCTTGTTTCTCAATACTTCGATATCGATATTCCGTCAAGCTTTTTATTGTTTTCGGCAGGGAAATATTGGCTATAGACAATTGTCACGCAACATATTGTCATTTAATCGATTAATAGTTCCTTATCACAGTTCAGTCTCAGTCTGGAAACTTCCCGAAACAGTATACTGCGCTTCGACTTCATCTATGGTGAAGTCTCGGTAGAGTGTGCGGATGTAAGGGTCGTTATTGTAGGATAACAGAAACTTCCCTTTGATGTTCTTCAGTGCGGAGGCAAGTTCTACATGCTTGGTGAAGGCGTCAGCGTCTTCTCTGTCGTATAAATGCTCCTTTGTATAGTAGGGTGGGTCAAGGTAAAAGAAGGTATTGGGCGTATCGAACCGGGCAATGATCTTTTCAAAGTCCTGCTTTTCGATGATCACCTGTTTAAGCCGTTCTGAGGCTGCTTTCACCTTATCCAGATTACGCAGCGGCATGTACTTGTAGCCTTGATTGACACAGAAATTCTTTGATCTTGAGCCATAGCTGCAGGCGAGGTTATAGTAGAACTTGATCGCTCTCTCCAACTCGGTTCTGGGCTCATGCTGCATGAAATTATCGAACATCTCTCTGGAGATCAGATACTGGTTAAGCTCGGTAACGAAGGCGTCAGGATGGTTCTTGATGTACTTCCAGAAATTGACCAGATCGCCATTGATATCGTTATAGACCTCAGTATAGCGGCTTTTCTTGGATAACTGCCAGTCTTCCTTGTCTGCAGACTTGCCAAAGAGTATCCAAGCCGCACCGCCGAAGACCTCGCAGTAGATGTCATGCTTGGGGATTAGCGGTAATATCTTTTTACGCAGAAGACGTTTACCGCCTACCCAGGAGATGATGCTGTTCATGCTTCCTCCAGCTTGAAGTTGGCGATGATCACTTCATTGAACTCGGACTTCCCTTCTTTGCGGTTGATACCCTTGGTTCGAGTGACGTGCTTGATGTCATAGCCCTTGTAGAGTTTGAGCACCTCAGGGTTATCATCATAGCTCAGGATGAATCTGCCTTTGATGCCTTTCAGCTTCTTGCAGAGTTCTTCATGACTGAACTGCTTGGAGTTCTCGTAAGTGTAGCCAAGCATGTAAGGCGGATCGCAATAGAAGAAGTTGCTTTTGGTATCGTACTTATCGATCACCTGCTCGTAGGAGAGGTTCTCGATGATCACCATATCGAGGCGTTTGTGGAGTTCTATGATGCGTTCCAGACGGTTATACATACTGGAGGTGCCACGCTTCTGAGAGGTGCCGAAGCTGTCTCCTTTTGAGCCGAAACTACGGGTGATCAGATACATGAACCTGGCAGCTCTCTGTATCTCGGTGAGGCCTTCCTGCTTGAGGATATCACCAAAGAGCTTGCGGCTTGCTACGAGCCAGTCCAATTCCTTGATCAACTCATCAGGATGGTATTTCACCTGCATGAACAGGTTGACCAGGCGGTTATCGAGATCGTTATATACTTCCAGATCGCCCCACTTCTCTTTGAACAGGAGCATCCAGGCAGCACCCCCGAAGGGCTCTATGTATCCTTTGATGTCCTTGGGAACGTAGGGAGCAATGACCTTTCTCAGGAGGCGTTTACCGCCTATCCAGCCGATGATGGCATCCATCAGACATCTCCTTTCGGGTCAGTGATACAGAGCCGTAGATATAGATCAGGCAGGGTGAGGGACTCGAAGTCTTCATTGGTGAAGCCCAGCTTTCGGAGGATCATTTCGAACCTCTCGAAGGGGTATTGGGAGACACTGCCACCGCTAATCCGAAACTCCCGAGCCAACTTGCGAACCTCTCTTTGTTGGCTCTGATATAGACGAAAAAAGCGGAGATATGCTCCAGTGCTTCAAGTGCATCCATATCGTCCGGGTCCTGGTTTGAGATGATGCGGATCAGCTCTTTATCGGCTTCCGATTGGCTGATCAATTCAAGCAGTTCCAACTCACTGACCTTGGCTACCTTGCCGGAGAGGAAGTCCTCTAACTTGGCTTTGAGGGTAGCATTCGAGATCGTGAGACATAGTATTTGCCGCAGTTGGCTATAGCTGAGTTTAGGTTCTCGCTTCATAGAATAATCCTTTTCTTATTTACCAAAGAACATTTCGAGGGCAATGCCAAGTAAGAGCAGGAATTGCGAGGTGGAGACGGTTAGCAGGATCTTCATATTCGTCTCCACTCTCGCCATTCTGGTTACCAGTGACTTGCTACTGTCACCATTGCCATAGATCTCCTCGTGAACCGAATCGATTTTCTCCTTGAGCACCCCACAGCACAACGAGTTGTGCTGCGAGGACCCCGCGATCTCAGGTTTGCACTGGCAGTCCATAGCAGTTCCTTGTTTTCGAGTGTAGTTGCGAAGAGCAGTGATCTTATACTCCCGGAGGGATATCCTTGAGCAGGAAGATCTTGTTGGAGGTCACTCCAGAGAACTCGGTGGAGATGACTACGTTGAAGAGGCCATCAGCCTCTCCCGACCAGTCAACTGTCCAGCGTAGTCCGGTGAAGATCACCACCCGATCCAGTTCCTTGGAAGCCACTACGATAGTGGTATCCTTGCTCATGAACAGGGTGCTTTCCAGGAAGTTCTTCTGCTTGGTGGATAGTCCGGAGATGTTTAGTTCGACCGTACTGGTGCGCTTGCCCGGGATGGTATAGTTGCGGGTCTTGAGCTTGGTCAGCTTAGAGTCCGTCTTACCGGGTTTCTCAGCCAGTTCACCAAGTAGGTCGAAGTTAGTGGTAAGCTCCGTTTTGACCGAAGCCTGATTGGCATACAGCGTATCGAGGGCTAATTGATCGTAGGTGCCGATCCCGAAGTAAACGAGATCGGCAACCAACACGTCCATCAGCTTGCTGAAGCCCAGATCAGCATCGGTCATATTGGAGGGGTAGGTGGGCTGCGAGATGGGATTGGGCATCAGAACACCCCTTTGATCGCCTTGCCAATGCTAAAGAGCCATTTGCGGTTGTGGAACACGTATTCGATGGCTCCTCCGATAGTGCCGAAGACCTTGAGGATGACATTGGTCTGTTTGGCAGGGAGGGACTTGGTAGCCCGCTCCACAGCCAGTTGCTTCTTAGCATAATCGTCCAGGTCCTTGGTGGCAGGATTGATCTTGATATCCTGGATGATGTCCAGGATGATGGCCAGAGCTGAGTTGACCTTAGCCTTGTCGATCAGCGTGCCGGTAGTGCGGGAAATGATCCAGACTACCAGGGCTGAGACTAGACCAAGGATAAACTCCTGATTGGCGAAGATGAAGTCCATAGAGTCTCCTTATACTCGCTTAGGTGGTTAACTTGAACACTTTCACGAAACCGGAAATGTAGGTGATGCCGGGCCGAATGCGGATGTACCAGTGGTACTTCCAATCGCTTCCGTGGTGTTCTACTTTGAGTTCGGCATCGGTGCGATAGCCGACGATAATGAACTTGGGCAGGCCGCCGATGATGTAATCAGCATCCATGAGACGGGGTTTGACCGGGATACCCGCAAAGGAAACGTTTCCGCCTTCCAGCAGCAGACGATCTCCGGCTCCGGTCTCACGCTTGGCGAGTTCAGCACGGATACGGATCAAGTCTTTGTGAGCTACATAGAACTTGAAGTTCTCTTGCTCTTCCAGCATCTCGTCAGAGAATGCGAGCAGAGCAGCTTCGAAGCGCTTAGCCCAGTCGTTGTAGGTGGTCTTGGAGAGGTTGGTGACGTCAGTAGCTGTGGTGGCAAGCTTGATCACCCCATCCAGAGCCTTGATCTTGGCAGTGGCGGAAGCTCGATCACCCTTGAAGAGCAGCAGGCGGATGGCTTTCTCGGTTTTCTTGGCGATGTGGTTCTCCACATATGCTCCGAATGCATCTTCACCGTACTTGTCTTTGTAGAACTCGACCACATCACGTCCCAATGTGAACTCAGCATTGAGTATCCCGGTGGGTACAGATAGGTCGGCAGTACTCACGTTCTGAGCCGTCAGTGCGCCATCAATGGAGTTCTTGAAGACCAGGTCATCGATCAAGCCGACGTCGATCTTCTCGTCTTTGAGGAGTGGCAGAACTGAGATATCGGAGAGGGTATCACCAGGCTGCGATCCAATCACTTCATCGATGAACAGAGAAGTGGTGTTGGCTGTCAGGATGTTCATGGCCTTGCCGGAGTCCACATCGGAGATGCCTTTGTAGATCTCCCGGTGGCTGGCCTTGACCATGATCTTGTTGCCGTCGATGCTGACTTCTCGATCAGCGGTCTGCTGATTGCTGTCCGGCTCTCCCGGTATGCTCTTGGAGATGGCTCGACTCATGGTGACGGAGAGGTCTTTGAGGCTCTTCTCGATGCTGTGGATGGCATCACCAAGCTGGAGGTTGGGACTACCCTTCTCTAACTCACTGATCTTCTCAGTGATGGCGGTAATGCCCTTCTGCAGCTCGGAGTTGTTGTTGTGCTCCGCTACCTTACGAAGTGAATTGAGCTCGTTCTTGATCTCGGTAAGGCTGGCTTCCGCGTTGCGGTAGTCATCAGCTCGTCCGTAGATCGAGACTCCATTGAACTCGCCTTTCTCGACCTTCTGCCAGAGATCAGAGTTGAGATCTTCACACTTGAGCACTTGCACCCAAGAGCCGACTTTAGCATCGGGAAAATGCTCTCTGTCGCTGGTCTTGAGGATGTAGTTCTCGACCACGGTAAACTCAGGCACCGGCTGCATGTTGTGATTGACGTCACACTTGCCCACCAGGCCATGCTTGGCGAAGTGATCACAGGACTTCTGAATCTCTTCCCGGGTGTAATAATCACCTTGGGAATCGTGGATATTGGGTTCCATTAGAGTGACGTAAAGCCGTCCCTGAGTGCCACTCGTTTCACTCTTGAACTTGGTGGAGTTGATCTTGTGTTCAAAGCTTCTGCCGGAAGCGTTCTTGACCACAAAGCCCTTCTGATTGGCGGGAGTCATCTCATCGAACAGAAGCGAGACCAACTCGACTTCCACGTTGCGAAGTTCTCCCTTTTGAATGGTGCGTTTACGATTCACGCTACCTCCTTGTTGTTGATTGTCAGTTATGTAGTTGGGCATAGTTATTGCGCTCCGAAGTTCCTGTTTTGCATGAAAAGCTGTTCGTCAGCGGTTTGCAGCACCTCGGTCAGGTTGCCGAAGTTGAAGTCTTCCGGCTTCACATTCCAGCCGAAGTCGAAGTTGAACTCGTTCGCCAAGGCTAATGCCAGGCGATTTTGCAGCGGTCTGACTACGAAGTGGTAGAACATCAGCATATCGCTCTTGTTGTCGCCACCCAGCTGCCCAGGAATGAGTTGAGAGACGATCCTGGCAGGTACCCTGTGATAGGCGAGGATGCCTTCCCGAAGGTCTTTCTTGAGTCCGAGGAAGCCGCCTTCCCTGTCTTGCTGCCTGAGAGGTTCGAGGCGTATCTTCACGTCCCGGCTTTCACTCTCGATGAGCACTGTGGAATGGCTCTTGGCATTGCCTTTGACTTCGGTTAAGGCTTTCTCAATCTCGGTATAGGCATCGGTAAGAACCTCATTGCCCTGCTCGTCGGTGACGGTTCCGTCTCTGAGGGTGCCGCCTTCCACGATCACGAAATAATCGATCATCAGACCGTTCTTGAAGTTGTTGTAGTCGAAGGTCTTGATCTCGCCCAAGATCTCGATGTTGATGGCGATGGGCAGGCAGGCAAGGCCCCAGGCGTTTGATCTATGGGTGGACTTCTTCACATGGATGATGTCCTCGTAGGCGAAGTCCTTCTTCTGGTTGTTCTTTACTTGGATGTAGTTGGGCTTGAAGAAGCCGAACTCATCATAGTTCTCCACGATCTGCACTTCAGAGGGCAGCATGCGCTCCAGTCCCATCCACTGGCCTTGGGCGTTCCGCATCTTGATCAGAAAGCCATTCCCACAAGCGAGATAGAACTTCATCAGCTCTGCCAGAATGGTGGTCTGGTCTTCGCAGGCAGGGAACTCAGCCTCTTCCATCCAGGCTTTTACCTGGCTGTTCTTGCAGTCGAACTGCATGATAGTTGCCATAGTTAGGGCATCGATGCAGCCGGAGTGGTATTCATCGGTATCCAGAAGATTGAGCAGATTGCTCATCGAATAGGGCTGAGAGACCACTTTCTTAGTCTCTGCAGCCTTGGATACCAACTGCTTGCCGATCCGCTGATACTTGGATAGATCTATGGGTTCCGGCTTGTACTTGGTCTCCAAGAGATCAGCAGATGAACTGATCGCCAGGTTGTAGGCACCAATACGCATCACTCTCACGATCCCGCTCCAATGCCGCTTTTCAGCAGGTCGATCTTGGCAATCCTGACCAATCTGGTTCCATCCACTCTGGATGTGTAAAATTCGATACTTGGTAGGTCCCGGTTCATCAGCTTCTGATAGTAGCTCCGGAACTTCTCTTTGAGTGAGTATAGCTCAGAGTCTGGATCAGTGACGTTCTGGGCATTTACGATCAGGAAGACCGTCCAGGCGATATCAGTATCCACATACTGGCGGGAGGTGCCATGCTTACCTGTCTCGGAATCGAGGATCAGGATAGCGCAAGGCAGGTTCTTGGGGATGTTGTCCTTATTGTAGAGAGTTTCTGCCACTCCAGCAAGATTCAGTGCCTCGGAGATGCGGTTGCGTTCGGCTTGGTACTTCTCAAGGGCGGTCACAGACTCACCTCGATATCGTTCAACTGCTGATAGATCCACTGCTCCCGGTTGGCGATGACTGAAGCGAACACATTACGAGCGGCAATGCCTTCCCGCTTGATCTTGCCCCGGATGAGATAGGCGATCTCGGCTACGGTCAGTGCTTTGCCTGTCTCTTTATCAGTCCAAGACAGGTGCTTGCGTTCGACCCAAGCTATAAGTGGAGCGATCGGAGTCCAGGAAGGCACTTTACCGCCCAAAACGAAAGGCTCATGCTTCACATTGGAGCCTACTCTCAGGATCATGGCTGTATCGGTGGTCTGCAGCAGATAGCCGGTATTGCCATAGAAGTCGCCTTTATCGTAAATCTGCTGTGCCAGAATCTCCTTTCGGGACTCAGCATCGATTACTGAGCCAATCAAATGCAGCCTGCTCTCCAGTGCGGCATAGATAGCCCGATAGATCTCGATCATCAGATCATCCGGAGAAGTAAGATCACGTTCCGGCATCAGATCACTCCCACCCTGATAAGACGTGGCTGTCTGGGCTTGAGTTCATTCAGTCGATCTAGACCGACAGGATTGAGATATACCTGCAGGATGGTAAGAGATCTCAGTTCAAGATTGGCTTTGAAGGCGTCTATTTCGCTCCCTGTGAGCAGTTCGGTGGCAGACTGGTCTAAACCTACGGTCTTGACTATTCCCTCACCCAGTGTCTTCAAATTGAGAAACTCAGCAGTTGAGTGCAGCATCAGAAACGAAAACCCAAAACGAAAAGAAATCAGGAAAGGCTCCTCTTCAGGCAAATCATCGTGAGTTGCCCGATCATAGTGTTCATGCAGAACCAATGAGTGGATAATCTCAAGCACCAGACCCTGATGCTCCTTGAAGATGCCATTATTGGACATCTCCTTGGGCAGGTTGAGAATAGCGAGCATGGCATCGGTCTCGACCGGGATAGGAATCACTTGCCCTTCCTCATCATCTTGGAAAGCTCAATAGCTCTCATTCCTACCTGCTTCGCCCACTTGGAAGCCAGCATGCCATTGGCAGCCCGTTCCCAGTCTCCGGCTTTGATAAATGCCAAAGTGTTGTTGAAGCCCAAGAGACCCTTGATACCCAAGTTGAAGCACATATTGAGAAGCACCGACTGGCGAACCTCATCGAGCTTATTGTACACTTCAGGTATCTCATCGATAAGCCACTGCTCGCAGTCTTGGATATCTCTCTCCAGCATGGCATAAGCCTCTTTCTGGGATATGCCCCGGTCATCGAGATTGCGGCCGATACCGATAGTCAGTTTGCCGGCAGTGCAGCGATAGGGCTTCAGCCGCAGACCCTCATGTCTGACTAACTGAGCTTTGATTCGGTTCATCAACGCTTCGGTCATGCTTTCTCCTTATTCCAGATGTGATCATTGATCCGGAGCCAGGAAAGCACTAACCTGTATGCTGACAAATCAGGATGAGCAAGGATGAGAAAGAAAGTTATTGACAGATTTATGAGAGTGTTTTATCTCGGTCTTAGTGTCAATGGAAACTGAAATTCAAGAGCTTAGAAACTAAGCGTTACGGCATGCTCCCTCTCTATATGTTTGTCTTACAATATTGTAGAAAGTAATTGTATAAATACAATACGTATTAGGTAGGTAGAAATGGAAAATTGGGTTTTTACTCACTTTTTCTTAAGAGGTGTGGTAGTGCTTGTGTTTGTAGACATAAGCTTAGTCTGCAATTATATGCTGGGGTTTTTGTTATGATGGGGCTGTTTTGTGGTTCACACATTTGCGATTATACTTATAAAAACTATCTTGAGACTCTTTCAATCGTAGACGATAAACATCCTTGTGCTAATCACATTGTTGAAGAATCCAGATTTGTTGAATACATCAGAGACATGATTCATAACCAGCGAATACTTTTTTGGGTGTTATTGCTCAATGCATTATTGTTTTTCAGCACTTCTTATGCACAAACAGAGCTAACCCCCTTATGCCAATACCAGGCACCACCAGGAGCAGATTATATCAACCAGATCCATTTCCCTTATGAAAGTCAACCTGCGAAGCGTGGTTCAGATGCTAATCATGACGGGTATGATGATTATATCAAAGCGTACGGATATACGAATATATCAGGTGTTGATGTTGTTTGCTTTTGGGGCAGCTCTGTTCTAAGTAATTCCCCCAATTGCATCTATAACTGGCCAAGTACGGGCATTTCCGGAGCATGTGTCACCTGGCATGGTGATCTGAATGGAGATGGATTAAACGACTTTGTCGCAACCTATCAAGGTTATGTGGGCATGTATGCAGTGATATCATTTAGTGACTCCCCCTTCAACATCAATCCTGATCTGACTTTTCAACTTCCGTATTGGGGAGGATTCACAGCTTTCAACGGAGGATACGATTTCAATAATGATGGGTTTGACGATATCCTGTGTGTGGATGAGGATAATGGGTATTGGGAAGGTAATGTGGATATCATATTTGGTGGTAATCCAATGGATACAGCAGTCGATGTTCACATCCAGGGTTCCGACCCTGATGGGGTCAGAGTGGGTAAACAATACGCGGTCGGAGATATCAATGGTGATAGCATCGATGACTTGATATTATCCCGCCAGGGTCCTGATAATTACGCTCCTACCTATCTTGATATTTACTATGGAGGGCCAGCATTCATAAATCAGGAAGTATCTTCCTCTTTAACTCTGCCGCACCCATTTATGAGGGATTCTGACTTATTGGCAAATGGTGACATCAATGGAGACGGATATGATGATATATGTATCCCATACAATGATTCACTATATGTTTATTGGGGCAATGAAGGCATGATCACAGATTATTCCACCTTCTATATTGAAAATAGCCAAGCACAACCGATGCAGACAAACGCGTTTTATTGTAATATTAACAATGATGAATATGACGATCTTGGGATTCGTATGTGGGGAGAGGACCATGTAGATTTTTATTTGGGTGGAGAAAACCTTCCATCTCAACCAGCTTATTCAATAACGATAACTCCCTGCTTAGCAAGTGCTGGAATCGGTGTTGATTTGGGAGATTTAAACGGAGACCATCACGATGACGTTCTGGTAAGCGACGGCGGAACTTTCAATACAGCAACAGTTTACTCCCTGAATCCGGTTGCCACTGCCGACCCCGTCATGCCAGCCGGGGAGTGGATTCACAACTATCCCAATCCCTTCAAACACTCGACGACATTCAGCTACAAAGTGCCTGATCATAATATGATGGAATTCCGTATTGAAATTTTCAACATCAAGGGGCAACTGGTAAAGAGCCTGTATCGCGGAACCGGGGAAGTTGGCAGCCATTCAGCAATCTGGGATGGCCTGGACAAGTCCGGCAATGCCTGTTCTTCCGGTGTTTACTTCTATAGGTTAAAAACCAAAAATACGAGTCTGACACGTAAAATGCTCATGTTAAAATAGCATCCAAATACAGGGGAGGGCTTTACGCCCTCCCCGTTTATTGGAGTTGACATGCAAAGATATAGATGGATCATAGCCGGGCTCTTGTGTTTGATGGGAATGGGGCTGCGTGCCGTAACAAGAATTGTCGATATCTCTGGAGCAGGGCAATATACAAGCATTCAAGCTGCTATCAATGCTTCCAGCCCTGGAGATTCCGTGCTTGTTTATCCTGGGAGATACTGTGAGAGTGTAATTATTGGCACAAATAACATATACTTATTTAGCCAGGAGTATCTCACTAACAACCCCGATTATATCGAATCCACAATAATAGATGGCAACGGCAATAGTCTTTGCCTGAGGATCATGGAAAACATCCAGAATGTACTGGTGAGAGGATTCTCTTTGACTCATGGGAGGGGAGTCTTTTTGTATCCTAACTCCTTATCAAGATTTGAGAATTGTTATGTTTTCGGCAACAGCTCATTAGATGGAGCAGGAATTAATGTCGGCATGGGGTCTATATACCTGAGTGGGGTAAGAATCTATGATAATTATGCCTATCGCATGGGTGGCGGTATATATATCTATGGTTACATGGGATCAGTAAACGTTACCTTTGATCCGGTGAACCGCTGTTCCATATACAACAACACAGCCGGGGCGGGGCAGGATATAGTTGCCCACTCGATCAACAACGACCTGAGCATTCCCCTCGAAATGTTCACGGTAGCCAATCCCAGCAGCTACTACGCAACGGCTTACAGGGCTTCCGGCAATGAGTTTGAACTGACCATCGACGCCCATGCGTTCCATCACCAGGAGATTAACCACGATCTCTACGTGTCTCCGGAGGGAGACGACGCCAACGACGGTTTGAGTCCCGCGACAGCCCTCAAGACAATCAGAACGGCAATCTACAGGGTTGCCTCCGACAGCTCGAACCCTAAGACGGTGCATATTCTACCGGGGACTTATTCCAGAACTACCAACCAGCAGGTGTTTCCAATTCCCCTGAAAAGCTGGGTAAGGGTCAGGGGTGCGGGGATTGAAGATACTCAGGTAGTGGGTGAAATGGACCCTGCTTATGCCAACGTCCAATACAATGCGTTAAAAGTCTTCACCAGTTTCTATCAGAGTCACGCCAGTCTCGAGGATCTGTCCATCACAACTGCAAGTTCAAACAACAGTTGTGCTATTTGGGGTCATAAGGAGGAATCATTGCATCTGAGGAACCTGAGAATGTATGAACTGAGTCCGGATTTGTTTGCAGTGATAAACATTACACGCGCTTCCAATATATTATGGGATAACATATTAATAGAGAATATTACAACGGATGAGAAAGGTCTGCTATTTACTGATGGCTACATCACCGGAACAATCCGGAACTCAGTTTTCAGAAACGCAGCATCAACATATACCAGTAATCAAGTGTGGGCAAAGCCTTTAATATGGGTAGCGTTAGGAGAAAACGTAACTATTGAAAACACAATCTTCACCAACCTGTCAATGGCGGATGATGACGCAGGGGCTATCAGTTTTGGCAGTATGAGTAATCCATCTGGTGTGCAACTCTATAATCTGAGGAATTGCCTGTTTTCTGATATTAATTGTAACGTAAGAGGAGTGTTTATAGCAGGACATGAATACCCGGAAATGCACTTCACCAATTGCACCTTTTCCGGGCATACCGGTAACGGCGAAGCTCTGATGGTAAATGGGAATGTAACAATCTCCAACTGCATATTTTATAACAACAGGTCCAAGGAAATCGCCATCAACCCCATGGATGGGACAGGTATCCCCACTACATTGACCCTCGAAAACAACCTGATCAGGAATGGTTATAGCGATATTTGGCCATGGATTGGTTGTACAATTAACTACTCTGATACCAATATCACTGGCAACCCCCTCTTTCTGGGTGGTGATGATACCAACGATCCGCTCTATTACAGCCTTTCCGCCGCCTCACCCTGCATCAACGGCGGGACTCCGGACACGGAGGGCCTTGGCCTGCTTCCTTACGATCTGGCAGGCAACTGGCGCATCTGGGACGGTCGCATCGACATGGGCTGTTATGAGTACGGCTCGGAGCCATGGGTGGACAGTGACGATCCAGTGGTTCCGGAACTTCCTGCCCCGAAGCTTGCCGCCTATCCCAATCCCTTTACGGTTTTCACCAATATCAAGGTTATTCTGCCCTCCAATCGATGCAATGACAAAACAAGGGTAACAAGCGCAAGCATAGACATCTACAACATCAAGGGGCAAAAAGTAAAGAGCATCGCGCTTGATCCCGGCAAGGCGGGTGAGCAGTTCAGCTATTGGGATGGCAGGGATGAAGCTGGCAGGCAGTGTTCCAGCGGCATCTACCTGCTCAACCTGAAGGTCAATGGGATAGGGGCGTTGAGTAAAAAGGTTACCCTTGTCAGATGACCTCTTTAGTGTTATTGCCAATCATATAGATACCATAGTCGTCGTCCTACATTTCCAATGAAACGGTGGAAACGGAGTATGCGATCCTGATACTCCTACCGGGTTCATCTCTGAGTCGTATTCGATCTGATCATCTTTGATCCAGGGCGCAAGTGCTTTGATGTAGTCTCTGGCATCATCCAGGCTGTTGGACTTGGTATCCAGAGCCATGAGCTTGTCCATCACTTCCAGTGCATCGTTCAGGGGATAGACTCTATCCTGGGCAGCCAGAGCCCGGCAGATATCACTGGTGCGGTCGTCCAGGATCACCACGAGCTTGTAGTATCTGGCTTTGGCTTTCTTATAGCCTTGCAGTCTTCCAAACTCCCGTATTCTGAGTGCAGTATGCTCTGCCAGTCCTTGCCAATAGTGGGCAGAGCGGTTGGCCAGGTCATTGAACTGGTCTTTGAGGGTATCGGCAAGCATCTCTTTGGTGTATCCTTGCTCAATGGCTTTGGAGAGGACATCGGCAAAGTTCTGCCTTATGTCTGCATCGAAGTGATTACCGATCCAGAACAACTGCTGCTTCTGGATGGTTGAGGAGAGATGCTGATCTTCAATGCCCCAGAGTCCAATGCTGGTCTTGGTGGGGGCTTGCACTTGCGTGTCCCTCAGTCCCAGCCGCACACAGCGGTCTATTATCGTCTTGGTGGGCTCATTGACCAGTGCTGCGAAGTCATCTCCCAACTGGGTATTGATGATGCCCATCAGCTTATCTATGGAGTCCCGGTTGAGCTTCTCGGCTCGGGGCATGTCACTCAGCATCTGGATGGCAAGTCTGGCAGCATCTCTGATCTCAGCCTTCCAGGCATTGTTGAGTATCCTGTAGTACTCCAGCATAAGTCTATCGTAATAGTTCATCAGAAGGAGAACCTCCTGACCTTGACCCTGTTCCTTCCGATATCGTATTCTGAGAAACGTTCCAAACATCCAGCCAGAGCATCACAGCCATCGATATAGCCATCAGGATATGTGAGAAACTGGCTGATTAGGGTTGGTGTATCCTGACCCTCCGGAAAGAGCACCTTGGCTGTCTCGATGATGGTCTCGGTTCTCTCTATGCGCAGGTTCTTGTTGTCCTTATTATCTATGCGCTTGATTCTATGACTGATGGGTGGTAGATGATTATCACTTGCCCACCTGTCGAAGTCGGCAAGGATACGTGCCTGACCATAGGTAGTTTCACAGGCTGCTCTGGCTTTTACCCGGTAGGTGCGATCCAACTGAATATTCTGATGGCATAGAGCCACCAGTCCGCAGTTTTAGAGCCACCCTCTCCGAGAAATAGAGCCACCTATTCCGATATGAGAGCCACCTTGCCAGATTAGCTCATTGACCATCTCTGGATACATGCACGATAGTGCAAATACATCCATGGAGGTCAATAAGATGACCCAATATCGTGAGATCCTGCGATTACATCAGCAGGGAATTAGTGGACGTGGGATAGCAGCAAGTGCATCTTGTTCGCGCAATACCGTGTCAGCAACCTTGAAAGCTGCAGCAGCCCTTGGTATATCATGGCCGGTACCAGATTCAATGGGCGACCGTGAGCTCGGAGAGATGCTATTCCCGGATAGTGTTATGGATGGAAGCCACAAGCTGCCAGACTTTGACAGCATCCATAAAGAGATGGGAAAAAGTGGCGTTACCTTGTCTTTGCTATGGTATGAGTATTCTGAAGCGTGCAGGACATGTCGGTCCATTCCTTATCAGTACAGTCAATTCTGCAAGCTTTACAATGACTACATCCAGAAGACCAAGGCAACCATGCGGATTCATCATAAGCCAGGCGAGAAGCTTGAAGTTGACTGGGCAGGGCAAACTGCCTTTATCCAAGACAACCTAAGCGGTGAAGAGATAAAGGCATATGTGTTTGTGGCAACCTTACCCTACAGCGGATTTTCATATGTTGAGGCTTTTTTGAAGATGGATATGGAAAGCTGGGTTCATGCACATATCAACTGCTTTGAATACTTCAGAGGGGTTGCCAGGATACTGGTCCCCGACAATCTCAAAACGGGAGTGGATCACGTATCGTGGACACGTACAGTGATCAACAGGACTTACAATGAACTGGCCGCATACTATGACACCGTTGTCATTCCGGCAAGAGTACGTCATCCCAAGGATAAAGCAAGTGCTGAGGGAACCGTCGGTGTGATATCTACCTGGATTACAGCTTCTCTGCGTAATCAAACCTTCTTCTCGCTGTCAGAGCTCAATCGCGAGATCAAGCTCAAGCTAACTGACTTCAACACCAGGCCTTTTCAGAAAAAGGAAGGAAGCAGAGAAAGTGTCTTTTTGAGTGAGGAGCAGCATTGTCTGACCATGCTTCCCGCTCAGCCTTTTGAACTGGCGACCTGGTCAAGCGCGACAGTGCAGTTCAACTACCACGTAAGCGTGGACAGGATGAACTATTCCGTCCCCTACGAATACATCAAGCACAAAGTAGATATCCGCATTACAAGGAAAGTGATAGAGGTGTTTTACAAGTCCTGCAGAATCGCCTCTCATCCACGATTATCGGGACATCCCGGTCAGTATCAAACCGTCCCTGAACACATGCCTGCCAAACACCAGCTTTATCAAGAATGGAATGCTGATCGTTTCACTTCATGGGCTAAGCATATTGGGGAACACACGGAAGTTGTGGTGAAAGCAATCCTAGACAATGGCAAGGTTGAGCAACAAGGTTATAGATCTTGTATGGCATTGCTTAAGGCGGCTGACAAGTATTCTGCCCAACGGCTCGAAAATGCATGCCAGAGAGCCCTCTCTTTCACGCCTTCACCCAGTTACAAAAACGTTCTGGCAATACTGAAATCAGGCTCAGATAAGATGGGACCAAAAGAGCGGAATGAGCTACACATGACGTCCTCAGAATTTGCTATCAGCAGAGGATCGGAATACTATGGGAGGATGGACAAATGATTAACCAGTCTACCACTACAAAGCTGCGGGAAATGCATCTGAGCGCGATGGCAGAGGCCTTTCAGGATCAGGCCAAGGATCCCACTCACAAAGAGCTTAGCTTTGATGAACGTTTTGGAATGCTGGTGGATGCTGAGTGGACAAGTCGCAAGCACAACAGGCTTCAGAAGTTGATAAAGCAGGCATGTCTCAAGTTCAGCAATGCCTCTATCCCTGGTATTGAGTATCATGATGACAGAAAGCTGGATCGCTCTCAGATAATGAAGTTGGCATCATGCTCCTACATTCAGGAGAACCACAATATCATTATTATGGGAGCTTCAGGAAATGGCAAGTCTTGGCTGGCATGCGCCTTCGGTATTGCTGCATGCCAGCATTACTACCCGGTCAAGTACATCCGACTTCCTGAACTGCTGGATGAGTTTGCGATAGCAAGGGGAACAGGAACATTCAAAAAGGTGATCAAGCAGTATAAAAGCGTTCGCTTGTTAATCCTGGATGAGTGGTTGCTCACACCTCTTGTCGGCCAGGAGGCTCACGATTTACTGGAGATAATCGAAGCAAGACATCACGTTGCTTCAACCATCTTCTGCTCACAGTTTAAACCCGGAGGATGGCATGAGAAGATTGGTCAGGATACACTTGCTGATGCTATCCTGGACCGGATTATACATGACTCATACCAGATATATATCGACGGGAAAGTGTCAATGAGAGAAAGAAAAGGTCTGAAAAAGGAAAACAAAGGAAAGGGATAGCAGGAGTTAGCGCTTCGCGGGGGCTGCAGCTACGTTCGGACTACGTCCTCACTCCGCTGCAGCCCCCGCGAAAATGATGGCATCTTTGATCTTCTGACACATATATCACCTAACTCTTTACAATATATAACGGTATAGACTACTGGCTCTCAGATCGGAATGAGTGGCTCTATTTTTCGGAGGGGGCGGCTCTCTTCAAGCGGAATGGGTGGCTCAGTAGGTTCGGAATATCCATCCAACTCCTGATAGGCATCATAGTAGTATCTGAAGAACTTGGTGTTCTCAGTCTGGCGTATCCAGACATGAAGCACGTAAAAGCGGTTACCGTCATAGCCAATGGAGATGACAGCTTTGAAACAGCCCTTCTCTCCCCAGGCAGGATCGGCATAGAGCCAGACCCGCTTCATCTGGGATGGTTCCGGTAAGGTGCGATACTTGGTGAACCAGTGGTTCTTGAAGATGTTCCCTTCGATTACAGGCTGTCCCAGCATCTCTCTTTGATATCCGGTTTGCCCGAACTTGGCTCGTAAGCTTGGCAGAGTGGCAGTGGGGTATTGAGCCTCCCAGGTGGACTTGCCCTGCATATCTTCGAGTGAGAAGCGCAAAATCGCTTTCTGGTGCGTTTTCAGCACCGATTGATATCTTGTGTCCAGATCGGGATTACCTGCTCGCATTTCGCCTAATATGAGATCCTGAAACTGGCAGATGGCATAGTTTGGATGAACCAGGTTACCGAGCCATACGAGCTTGCCATTTCCCTCAGGTGAGAGTGCTCCGGCAAGCTCCTGGGTGATCTTCTCCATCCTACGCTTGCCGATGGACTGGTTACCCATGTTCTCTTCTTTATCGATATCATCACAGACAATCAGTCCTGGTCGCTTGGCAGTCTTGGGATTGATCGTTCCACGATGTGACTGCTTTATGCTTCTGGCTCTGATCCTGGCTTTATTCTTGAGATAGAAGTCCAGATCAAAGGAATCCACAGGCTGCAGCTCCGGATAGTCGATGGTGAGTCGCTTATTGTTCTGCAGCTCATGCAGGGTGAAAGCAGTGCGTTCCTGTGCCAGATCTATGTCTGCGGCTGTGTGGATCACATAGCG
>Ga0265293_10003090_pt1 | contig 31679 bp, 20 predicted proteins | sample Munlanlewell138R_FD_192505 | JGI IMG/M metagenome (GOLD analysis project Ga0265293, IMG submission 192505) | Leachate microbial communities from a municipal landfill in Southern Ontario, Canada - Leachate well 138R | ecosystem: Engineered > Solid waste > Landfill > Unclassified | place: Canada... | reverse complement strand
TACGCAGATTTTTTTTGGTTTTTTTGTGCTGGGGGATCTGGCGGGTCGGTGCATATCTTTGTATCGGTTGATAGCCGGATATTCCAAAACAACTCATCTGTGTAATCTGCGTAATCTGCGGATAAACAAACTCATCTGTGGAAATCTGCGTAATCTGCGGATAAATATCTGTGTTGATCTTTGCCCGCCAACATTGGATAATACGGTCAGGATAACCTTCAGCACAAGGATACAACGATGGCTGTGCAGAATCTGCGGCATAGATGGAAAGGCCTGTCCCGATTACAGCGGTGGAGCATCATTGCCGGAGTCTCCCTGCTGGTGTACACCGTTTTCGGCTTCTGGCTGCTGCCGGCCATTGTCCGCGCACAGTTGGAGAAAAAGCTGAGCCAGGCCCTGCACCGGCAGACCACGGTCCAGAAAGTACAATTCAATCCCTTCACCCTGGAGGCAGCGGTCAACGGGTTTCAGGTCCTGGAGCCGACCGGCGGCGAACCGTTTGTCTCCTTTGACCGCCTGCACGTGAACCTGCAGGCTGTCTCCCTGTTCAAGCGCGCCATCATCGTCAAATCCTTTTCTCTGCTCAATCCGTACGCCAACATCGTCCTCAACAGCGACAAAACCTTCAATTTTTCCGACCTCGCCGCCGGAAACGGCGGGGAGAGACAGGACAGGGAGAAAGAGGAAAAGGAGAAGCCGCTCCTCTTCTCGGTCAACAACATCGAGCTGCTCGGCGGCGGCATCGATTTCGCGGACCGGTTGAAGGAAACCGGGCATCACGTCACCGACCTGCATATCGGCCTGCCTTTTCTCTCCAATCTCCCCTACGAGGTAGAGATCTTCACCCAGCCCGTGTTTGAAGCGGTGATCAACAGCACCCCCGTCAGCATGCTGGGGGAGAGCAAGCCCTTTCACCTGACCAGGGAATCGGAGATCAATATCGATTTCCGCGACATCGATCTCACCGGCTACCTGGTCTATCTCCCCGACAACTTCAATTTCACCATCAAAAACGGCCGCCTTGACCTGGATATCTCCCTGTCCTTCATCCAGCACGAAGACGGCAGCCCCGTGATCAATATCCGGGGAAAAACCAGCCTGCGGGAAATGCAGATGGTGGACGGCCTGGAGCAGCCCCTGCTTTCCTTCCCGGAACTGACGGTGGACATCGAGCGCGTCCTTCCCCTGCGCCGGGAATTCCACCTGGCCCGGATTCTCTGGCGGGAGCCTGAGCTGTTCGTGGAGAGGGGGGAGGACGGGCAGTTCAACCTGGCCCGCCTCGTTTCCACCCCGGCAGGTGAAAAACAGCAGCCCGCCACAGCGCCCCCCGGCGGCGGTCTGCTGTTCGAGGTTGCCGAAACCGCACTGGAGGGAGCCGTCATTCACTTCACCGACCGGACGGTATCCGGCCCCATGCAGTCAACCCTGCGGCCGGTCGACCTCCAGGTCAGGGACTTCAGCACCGCCCCGGGGATGCCCGCCGCCTGCAACCTGGCCCTCACCAGTGAAAGCGGCGAAAAGGTCGGGGTCAGCGGCACCTTGACCCTTGACCCCCTTCAGGTTGCGGCCGACGCGACCGTGGAAAACCTGCGGCCCGGCAAGTACCGCCCCTACTATGAAAACGCTCTGCCGGCGCAGCCGGAGGCGGAAACGGTCAGGGCCGCGGCCCATATCGATTATGCGGGGGATGACGGAGGCCTGCTCATTTCCGGCCTGGGGATCGAGCTGGGGGGTTTCAGCATCACCGGCCCGGATGGCGCGGACACGGTTGCCATCCCGGCTTTCTCCATCAATGGGGCCGAGGTCAATATCAGGGACAGGACGGTGACGGTCGACAGGTGCGAAAGCAGGGGGGCGGTCATTCCGATCATCCGCCGCGGGGACGGCACCGTCAACCTGCGGGACTTCCTGGCCGCCGCTCCGGCCGAAGCCGGCATCCAGGAGGAAGCGCCGGAAAATGACGCTGCCCCGCAGCAAGCCTGGCAGGCAACGGTCAAGGCCGTGGATTTCGCCGACTTCGAGGTGACGTTCACCGACCGGACAACCGAGGAGCCTGTTGTGTTGACCGCGGACCAGCTGCGCCTGACCGCGGATAACGTCACCACCATCGAGGACGGACAAACCTCAGTTGACCTCGGCCTGCGGCTGAACGGGAGCGGCATGGTCAAGGCGGCAGGCAGCGCGGTCCTTTCCCCCCTTGCCCTGCAGCTCGAAGCCGACCTGGCCGATCTGCCGCTCAAGTCCGTTCAGCCCTATGTGGCGCAGAAGCTCAACATCATTCTGACCGACGGCCTGGCAGAGCTCAAGGGCAGCCTGTCCCTCGACCGGCGGCCTGACGACGGCATCGGTTTCTCCTTCCAGGGTGACGCCGGCGTCTCCAGGCTTGCCGTCCTTGACGGCGCCGCGGCGGAGAAGCTGTTGAGCTGGGATGCGGTGCGGGTGACGGAATTGGCCCTCCAGACCCTTCCCACTCGCGTCACGGCCGGAGAACTCCTCCTGGACGGAGTCGCCGCCTCGGTGTCGAGGAGCCCGGAAGGCGTGCTCAACCTGGCCACCGTGGTCAGGAAGGATGCCGGCACAGAGGAACAGGAGGAAAAACCGGCCGGGGAAGGGCCCCCTCCCGAAATAGAAATCGCCCGGGTGCGGCTGGCGGACTGCCTCTTTGATTTTGTCGACCGCAGCGTGGCCCCGCGCTTCAACACCTCGCTGGAAAAAATTACCGGCGACATCAAGGGCCTCTCCTCGGCCAGGGACGCCTCGGCCGAGATCAATGTCACCGCCATGCTGGATCAGCATTCCCCGGTCAAATTCACCGGTTCCATCCACCCCTGGCAGGAGTTGTTCACGGACGTGACCGCGGAATTCAGCAATATCGAACTGACGCCCATGAGCCCCTACACCATCAAATTCATCGGCTACCCGCTGACCAGGGGCAAACTGAGCCTCAACCTGCACTACCTGATCGAAGGCACCAGGCTCACCTCGCAGAACAGGGCCTTCATCGACCAGATCACCCTGGGTGATTTCGTGCAGAACGAAACCGCGGTCAACCTGCCGGTGCAATTGGCCATCTCCCTGCTGAAAAACCGCCGGGGTGAAATCGAACTCAACATGCCGGTATCGGGGCGGCTCGACGACCCGCAGTTCAGCGTGGCCGGCGTCGTCTTCAAGATGATCACCAACCTTATCGTCAAGGCGGCGACCTCCCCCTTCTCCCTGCTCGGCGCTGTATTCGCCGGCGACGGTCAGGAGCAGTACATCGAGTTCGAAGCCGGCCGGGCCGAAATCAACCCGGAGGCCAGGGACATGCTGACCGAATTCGCCAAAGTGCTGTATGATCGGCCGGCCATCAAGGTGGACCTCCTGGGCCGGGTGGATCCGGTCCGGGACGGCGAAACCCTGCTGCAGATGCGCTTCGACCGGCTGCTCAAGGCACAGAAGCTGAAAGAGACGGCCAGGGAATCGACGCTTTCGGATGTCGATGAGATCGAGATCGGCGCCGACGAATATGAGCACTACCTGAAAAAGGCTTACAAGGCCGCGGACTTCGAGCGCCCCAGGAATTTTCTCGGAATGCTCAAGGACATCCCGGCGGAGGAGATGGAACAGCTCCTCCGTGACCACCTCGTTATTACCGGGGACGATTTGCAGCACCTGGCCGTACAGCGGGCCGGAGCCGTCAGGAACGTGCTCATGGAGCAGGGACCGGTCGAGGCGGACAGGATTTTCATCGTCGAGCCCCGGGGCGGTTATGGTGAAGGGAAGGAGCAGCCGGCCATGCGGGTGGAAATTTCCGTGCGGTGAAGGGGCCGCCGGAAAGACTGTCCGGCCTGAGCAGCGGCGCCTGGGGAGAATCCGTAACCGCGGCAGCGCGGTTCAGGGAGGCGAAGAAGAGTCAAGCAAAGACTTGACCCCCAGGCTGAAGTAAAAGGAAGAGCCTTCGCCGGGCCGGGACTCCACCCAGATCCGGCCGCCGTGCCGTTCAACGATTTTCTTGCAGAACGCCAGGCCGATGCCGCTGCCCTGGTATTCCTCCCGCCGGTGGAGACGCTGGAAGATAAGAAAAATCCTGTCCATGTCCTTCGGGTCGATGCCGATGCCGTTGTCCCGGACACGGATCACCCACTCTTTTTCTCCCGCTTCGGCGGAAATATCGACAACCGGGTTGTCCCGGACATTGAATTTGATCGCGTTGCCGATGAGATTTTGAAATAATTGCACCATTTGTGTCTCATCGCCTTCGATCACAGGCAGTTCGGAGCTGGTGACGGTCGCATTTCTGCTCTTGACGGTTTCGCCCAGGTTCATGAGCGCCCGCTCGAGGACGGCCCGCAGCTCCAGGGGCTGTCTGTTCAGCTTTCCTCCTCCCAGCCGGGCGTAGGCGAGGAGGTCATTGAGCAGGATCTGCATCTGCTTCGTTCCGTCCGTGACAAAACGGATATAGGCATCGGCCCGCTCGTCAAGGCTTCCCGCGTACCGCTGCTGGAGGAGCTTGACAAAGCTGGAGACGGTGCGCAGCGGCTCCTGCAGGTCATGGGAGACGATACTGGCAAACTGCTGCAGGTTGCGGTTGGACCGCTCCAGCTCTCCCATGAGGGAGTCGATTTCCCGGAGGTGCGCCTCCCTGGAAAGGTCCGCCGTTTTCCGGTCGGTGACATCCTCAAACACCACGGCAAAATATCCTTTCTCCGGGCTGAATACCGAAAAGGACAACCATCGCTGCAGTGCGGGCAGGTACTGCTCGGTCCGCAGTGTTTCTCCGGTCAGGGCGACCTTGCCGAATTCGCCGATGAAGTCGAAATCGACGTCCAGTATATCGTGGAAAACCTCGGAGACCTTCCTGCCGATGATCTCCTTTCCGGTCAAGCCGATCATCTTCTCGAAGGCAGCGTTCACTTCCAGGAAAACATGGTCGACCGGGCGGTTGTCCCCATCAAGGAGTACCTTGTTATAGGCAAAGCCGTTCAGCATGTTGCTGAACAGGGTGCGATATTTTTTCTCGCTTTCCTTCAGCTCCTTGAACAGGAATTCGTAAGGCTCCCTGAGCGCGGTTTCGATCAGGGCCTTGTAAATCAGGTAAAAGGAAACGAACTTGAAGAAGTGGCCGATGACGTTGGAGAGATCATAGACGCCGACATAAAAGGTAAAGGCGAGTTCGGAAAAGATGGTCAGGATGATCGCGGCGGCAAGAAGTTTGAAAATTCCCGGCTCAAAACGTGTTCTTTTCGCATGGAGGGTCAGCAACGCGCCGACGAGGATTGCGGCGATGACGTATTCGCTGTTTTTTTTGAACGGAGTCAGCCCCTCGCCCTCCACGTAGCAGACCGGAAAAAAACCGGCGTATATCGCCCAGAATATAAGCCCGGAAACCAGGGCGTACAGGGCCATGACCCGGTATGGCCTGAATTGCTTCGTGAAGAAGAACGGGGCGATGAGCAGGGAAATGCCTTCAATATAACGGGAAGCGATCCAGAGCTGGGTGGGACTGTTGGCATCGTCGGGATGAAACAGCAGCATCCCTCTGTAGATGCTGGTGTGAACCAGGTCGAGGAGGCCGACGAAGAGGTAGGCGATGCCCAGGAAGAGAAAATACCTGTTGTGCTGGATGCGCCTTGTATTCCATGCCACGACGAAAATGGCGAAGGCGATGACGATGCTGAAGAATTCCGCCAGGGTGTGAAAGAGGAGAAAATCGTACAGGGTGGTGAGATACAGCCCCGCCAGGACCAGGACAAGGCCGACAATGTTGCCCGCCTTCAGCGGAATATTATGGTTCATCCGGTTCGATGGCCACTGAAGACGGCAACAAAGGATGTTGCATCCCAGGAATCATTCTTTTTGTATAACAGAGCTTCCAAATGGGGTCAAGTCTTTGCTTGACTCTTCTCCAGCCAGGAAAATGGCCGCCCGACATGATTCGAGGGGCGGCTGTTCCGCCGCCGATCCCGGGTCGAAGTGGTTTTGCCGGATCGGTGAGGATCACCTCTGCCGTGGCGCCGGAAGTAATCTGTCAATGCACAGGGAGAAGAGGCAGAGCCATGTGCGGTTAAGAAAGAGATGGCCGCCGCTCCACCAACAACCTGGGGGGCACTCTGTTTTACACCGCGCTGTCCGGATGGTGCTTCGGGGAAATGACCGTGGTCGACGACAAATACTGCCTCTTCCGGCTCGGCGAACGGACGGCATGCTGCAGAGCCCGTCCGAGAAGGAAGTCGGCCGATGATGGGGATGACGGGGGTTGCCGCTGCCGAACTGCGGGATGCGCCTGCCCGCCGATGCTCCCGTTTTGCAGCACCGGCCCTCGGGGGCAGACAAAGGCCGCCGCCTGCCGCGATCGGCAGTGATCGTGGTCAGGCGGCGGCCGGAGAAGAGTCAAGCAAAGACTTGACCCCTACCGGAGGCCGGGGATCTGGTAGGTGTGGATGTAGTCGATAACGCGCAGGTCGTCGTCGGCCATCCTGGTGAAACCGGTGATGTCTTTGCCTGAGGTTTCTTCCCCTTCAAGGGGATAGTCCTCGCCGCCGAAGACGGTTTCGAAAATATCCTGCTCTGTTTCCACCCAGATTCCGGACGTGGCCTGATCCTCCACCAGCACCCTGACTTTGCCGTCATATACCGCCGGGGACCCGTTCCCGGGGGGAGTCACCACCTGTCCCCGTTGACGGTAGGTTGTTCCCCGTTCATATCCGTTCATATGCGCCCCGAAATCAAAATACACCGGGTTTTTGGAATAATCGACGGCGTCCTCCGCGGGTTCGCCGTCCTCGTCATACTCGCTGTAGCCGACGACCTTGTTGATCCCCAGGATCGAATTGAAATAAACAATCTTGTCGATGTTGAACTCCCCGGTCTTGTCCGCGGCCGCGGCCAGAAACGAAGCGCTGAACGGGAAATCGTCGCCCTCGCAGACATCTTCTTCCGCCAACTCCTTGATCCCGTACCACTCTTCGCAGATCTGTCCCTCAGGACACCCGTCTTCGATCACCAGGGTGACGCCGTCATCGTCCACATACGTAAAGTAGGTCTGGACATTGGCCGAATCCACCAGATGGCCGAGACCGAAATTCCTCACTTTGTCGACATCGATGGTCGGCCGCAGGGCGCTGGAGGGGCCGTCTTCCAGCTCGAGGTACTTCCACAGCGGGATGCCGCCGGACACCGACCGGTCGATGGGGGTTCGCTCCACCGCCGGGGTAATGAGGTGGCCGTCCTTCATCAGCTTGTTATACAGGGCCAGATTCTCCCGGGGGGAGTCAATGGCCTTGGTCACCGTCTCAAGCTCTTCGACCGGAATGATGTTTCCCTCCTGATCCACCGGGTTCCCTTCCTCATCGGTGAGAAATTCGTCGTACCCCCTGGTCATCAGCACCAGGCGGCCCGAGGCATCGATCCACATGCTCGCGGCCTTGTTGATCGAGGTAATCGCCTCATCAAATGCCGCGTCCAGAACCGCGTCCGGCGCCCGCCCCAAATTGAGCCGACCGAAGGAAACCTCCTGAACCAGGTCCGTATAGTAAATGTCCTTGTAATAGGTTACCCCTTCCCAGGTTTCCCCGTTCGCGATAAAAATATCATGCGGTACTTCGCATTCGGTGCGCTCCCAGGTCGCGTCATAGGTCATGACGAGGGGAAGGAGGTTGTCGTTGACCCCGTCTCCGTTGTCATCGGTTTCGATCCCGGTCTTGGAAGAAATGTCCCCCCAGCGCCCGTAATCGGCCACCGGCTGCACGCACTGGCTCGGGTAGGGGGCCGGGTAGTAGATATCACCGGTCATGGGATTGATGATAAAATTGCCGGAGCCTTCCTCATCCTCTATGGTATACTTGGCAAAACCTTCGGTCAACCGCGGCTCACCGCCCACAGCAGGCACTTCCGTCCAGCCCTGTTGCAATACCTGACAAGGATCTCCATCAGGACATATGACAACCTCACCGTTTTCGTCAATCCAGTCTCCCACAACCATCTCCGGCTCGCCGTTCTCGTTAAAAGCCGGCACCTTTTTCATTTCATCGCCCAGGTACCGCAGGATGACATAGAGATCCCCGTACAGCTTTCCGGTTGTCGACTCGGCGCCGGGCTCTTCAATCGGCGTGCCTCCGCCTCCCCCTTCATCTTCCCCGCCGCCCCCGCCGCCTTTAAAGTCTCCGCTGCCGCCCATGTACCCATTTCCTCCGGCAGCCGTTGAGGCGATCGCAAAGACGCACAGGAAAACAATCCAATATCTGGCAATGTGCATAATTACCCCCTTCTTCAAATTCAATTTCTCCAGGTGCCGGTTGGTTGAAAAGCCCAGCAGCCGGCGGTTCCGCTCTGCAGTTTCCTGCGTTGTCATTGCACCTATCCCCGGGGTCCTCCATTCCCGGGGAGTTATCCGCGCAAACAGCGGCCGGTTGCATCAACCGCTTTGCGGTTCATTCCCCCTGAACACGATGCAAATCATTCTTATTCCTGCATATTAACGGTCAATAACTCAATATTAACTGCTTCGTCTATGTATAAAGCAACTTTTGTGCCAGCGCCAACTCTCCATCAGGGTTATCATTTTTCTTTCGTATTTCAACTTGTTGCCCATGGACCCGGGAACGCCCTCAATCACTTCCTGTCCCCTCTTGCCGCAAAACGGTCCTGTTCCCTGGAATCGTTTCCGCTTTTTCGGAATTTTGAAGCACCTTGTGGCGGCCGCCGGGTGTTGGACCCCGGCTCATGAATACCGTACCGATGGATCAAGCGGAGGAGAATTGAGAATACAGAATGAAGGATACGTGGAGGTCGCAACGGGCGGGAGACTGACTATAGGGCTGGAATTCCCCTTCGCCCCTGTGGGGCACCTTCTCCCTTGGTGTGAAGGGTGTTCAAAGAAGTCGGCAGTTGGCAGCGCCCTGCCCCGCTGCGGGGACGAATGAGGAGAATAACATGTTTGCGCGGCCGGTTGTGCAGGGAAAAATTCGTAGGTCGGGGTGAGCTTGCGAACCCCGACGCAAAGCGGTGGGAATTGTTGGGGTTCGCAAGCTCACTCCAATCTACGAAACTGCGCCCTGTCTGCCTGATCTGTCGTTATGTTATTCATGAGTTGGCAGCTTGGGAACTGCATCCGCCCCTGCGGGGCATCAGCGAAGCTGCTTACTTCTCCTGTCCTCTGGCCTCTGTCATCTGACTTCCGGCATAGCCGACTGCCAACCGCTGCCTTTCGGCGCAGCCGGGGAGAGCGCGCGCGGCAGGGAGCTGAAAAAAAGGGGGGGCAGTCCGGACCTGTTTCCCGACTGTCCCCCGGAATCGCATTTCCTCCGGCGGCAGCTTATGCCGGCCGGAAAGATATAGCTCCTTGGCGGAGGAGATTTGCTTATTTACCGCTGTTGCCCTTGCCGCCGCCGCTGTTGCCCTTGCCGCCGCTGTTGCTTTTGGATTTCCCCGATCCGCCGCCCTGGCTCCCGCCCTTGTCGGACTTGCCGGGGCCGCCGTCACTGCCGACCCCGCCGGCTTTGCTCCCGCCGCTGTTCCCCTTGCCCTGGCCGCCGGCATTCCCCTGGCCGCCGCCGCTCAGGCCGGCCGCGCCGCTTATGCCGCCGGCGTTTTTCGTTTTGTCGTCCTTGTTGACCCGGCCCAGGGCATAGCCGCCCTGCGCTTTCGCGGTATCCTTTACCCCTGCATTGAGGCCGAGACCGTGCCCCTGGGACCAGCCGGTGCGGGTGTTCCGCTCGGTGGCCTCCGCCACCTCGTCGCCGGCGGTTCCATCATCACTCCAACCGTACTTGTTCCGATACGCCTTGGTGTGGCCAAGGCCGAGTACGCTCGGATGCACGCCCAGTTCCCTGGCGATCTCGCCCCAGCCCATATCCGCATTGCGCATCGCCTCAATTTCACTGGTGATCACGCCGATCCTGGCCTCGATGACTTCGGCATAGGCCTCTTCGGCCTCGGCCAGTTGTTTGCGGGCATCCTCAATGGCCTGCTCATTCCCGGTTTCTTCCGCGTCCTTCAGCGCCGCTTCCGCCTCCTCGACGGCCGACAGGGCATCCAGGGTTTCCGCATCGGGCTCGGCCGCCACCGCTTCGGCTATGTTGGCCGCATGCTGGGCCTGGGCGGGGTTGGCAAAGGCCGGGGTGTACGCGGTGTCATCGGCCGTATCTCCGGCCTCCTCCGCCGCGGCATTGCTTCCCCCCATTCCGGCGGCAAAACCGATGCAGAGCACGGCGGTCAGGACAACCGGCCGCAAGAATGCTTTCCACTCCTTTTGTTCCTTCATATCAAGTCTCCTCCTGTTTGTTGACTACGCGGGGTGCAGAATATCATCAACCCTTCCGCCAGGACATGCTCCACGCCGGAAGCAGTCCGAACCGTTTCAGGCTCCCCGAACCAGCTGATGTCGATCCGCTTGCCGGCACGGTCGTTCAATCCGGCGCCGAACAGATACTGCAGCTCCCTTGCCATGCCTTCCGCCCGGCCACCATCGCCGGCCAGGAATACCACCAGATTCAGCACATCGCCCGAAGCCTCCGCAAAAGCCCCGGCCAAAAAATCGACCTCCCGGCGCCGGGCCTCCGAGTCCGTCCCCAGCAGCAGGTCCTGATTGCCGATGACCAGGCGGTGGCCGATCCTGTAGCCGCGGTAGGTGAAGTCCCCCAGGGCGTTGAGGTGCGCGACGGCGCGGTAGGCCCATTTGCCGGTTCTGTTCAGCCGCAGGTACTCCTTCCAGGCCGCGGCCTCCAGGTCCCTGTTCCCCAGGACCCGGCCGGCCAAAGCCCGGTTGTAGAGCGCAGTCTCCTCATCCGGCACCAGGGCCAGCACCCGGCTGTATTCTTCCAGGGCCGCGGCCGCATCCCCGCTTTCCAGCAGATTATGGCCAAGGTATAACCGGGCCGGCAAATACTCCGGATGCCGGTTGACCGTCAAGCGGTAGATCTCCCGCTCCTGTTCCTTGTCGCCCTGTTTGCCCAGGGCAACGGCTTCCCACAGGGCATGTTCGGGATCATCCGTGGCCAGGCGGGCCGCCCGCAGAAATTCCGCCGCCGCTTTCCATTGCCCGGCGGCAAGCAGGCCCCTGCCGATGAGATAATCCGCTTCGGGGCTCTGAACCGGCCCGGTCAGGAGGCTCCCGGCGGGCCCCGCTCCCGGACCTTCGTCGTTGCGGGAACCGCCGACGGTCATGCCCAGCCAGAAGGCGAGCATCACGGCGCTGCACAGAACAGCGGCCCGCAATGGCTGCAGGGGAAAGGCGGCGGCCAGGAGGTCCCCGATCCTCCGCCCCAGGGATTTCGGCGGCGCTTCAACCGCCGTCATTATCCGCTCGGCCAGATCGGCCGGCGGCTCGCGCTCCGGCAGCCGGCGCAGCATGTCCCGCAGATGCTTTTCGTCCATGGTCTTTCCGTTCCTCATTTATCCTCCGCCAACAGGGACTGCAAAAGCTGGAGGCCCCGCGCCGTCCTCATTTTCACGGCGCTTTCGCTGATGGCGAAGATCCCGGCCACTTCCTTGACGGAGAGCTCGTGATGAAAGCGCAGCATCAGGATCTCCCTGGTTTCGTTGCCCAGCAAATCCAGTCCCCGTTGCAGCCGTTCAAGCTCTTCCCGATGTTCCAGCATCCTTTCCTGCCCGGAGCACCTTTCCGCCCTTTCCGGCGTATTGTCGATCAGCTCCTGCCGATGGGCGTTCCGCCGCTTGCAGTTCCTGCTCCAGTCGTTGGCCCGGTTGACCGCCAGGGTGTACAGCCAGGGAAAGAACGCGCGGCCGGGCTCAAAACCATCGAGTTTTTCGAAGGCCCGCAGAAAAACATCCTGGGTCAGATCGGCGGCATCCTGCCCGGAGCGGCTGTACCTGAACATGAGGTTGTAGATCTGCCTCTGGTACCGGTGGATGAGATGCCTGTATTCATGCTTGCGCCCATCCAGGACCAGGCTGATAATTTCTTCGTCCGATTTCTCCATCAATCAGGGGTGATGGATGACCATTACCCGATCCTTTTCCGGCTTATGTTTTCTATGGGGATATACGACGGCAAAAATGAAGGGTCACAATTTATTTGACAGCGATCCCGATTTCGACCAACGGGAGTTGGAAGTCGGCAGCATGCCAGAAGACAGACAGAAGCCAGAGGACGGATGACAGAAGGAGTTTGCAGCTTCGCTGTGAAGGTGCGTGGTTCGCAGCAGCGGATATCCGGCGCAGCTGCAAGCTCCAAACTTCAAACCGTATACCTTGAACCGTAAACCCCATACCGTTGGCCTCCGGCGCAGCCGGGAAACTCAAAACTGCCGACTGCCTACTGACTACTGCCTTCTGCCATTCTTCCCCTCACCCGGTGAGGAAAAAGCGCACCGATTCATCCGCCCGCAGCTTCTTGCCGCCGACGGTGAACTCCTCAGGCACTCCAAACCAGCTGATGCCGATGCGGCCGCCGCGAAGGTCGGGAAAGTGTTCCTCAAGGTATTTTTTAATGCTGATTGCCCGCTCACGGGCCAGCTTTTCGTTGTTTTTCAGGTGGACGACGACCTGCAGGGTCCCCTTGCCCATATTGACCGCCGTTGCCCCGGCCAGCTTGAGCGATGGCATGGTCGCCCCATCCAGCTTGGCGGAAAAGGGCTCAAAGCGGACTTCCGTCAGGGTGATAGTCCTGGCTCCCAGGGTGTGGTTGCGGTAGGAGAAATCGGACAGCATGTTCAGGTGATCGGCCGCCCGCCGCGCCAGCGAGCCCGCCGGATAGAGGTCGAGATACTCCTTCCAGGCCAACCGCTCCTCGGGGGCGCGTCCCAGGGTTTTGAGGATCAGGGCCCGGTTGTAGAGGGCGGCCGGACTTTCCGGCCACAGCTCCAGGGCCTGGCGGTAGGAGTCCAGGGACTCCTCGTACTGCTTGTTCTTCAGAAGCGCATGGCCCCGGTAAATGAGGGCCTGCAGGTGTTTCGGATCGATCTCCAGTGCCCTGGAATACAACCGCAGCTCCTCTTCCCGCCAGCCGTTTTCCCCATAGGCAAGCCCAAGCCAGAAGAAATAGTCGGCCTTGCCGGGGTCCAGGGCCACCGCTTTTTCCAGGTACCCCACCGCCTCCTCGGCTTTCCCGCCGGCAAGAAGGAAGCGTCCCAGGTAATAATTAGATTCCGGGCTGTTGGGATTGTCCTGCACCGCCTGGCGAAATGCCTCCTCGCCGCGCTCAAAATTGTCGGTCTGGAGGTAATGATCGCCGAGGACACGGTACTGGATGGACTTGCCGACCTTGACCGCCTGCACGCCTATGTTTTCCGCCTGGGCGCAACCGGTCAGGCAGAGCAGGACAATGAAATACATGAACTTTCGCATGGGATTCATCAATTATCCAGCCCAGGCTGCGCCTGGGAGTTAGCAGTTAGCAGTTGGCAGTCTGGAGCGAGCTGAAAGCTCCAAGCTGGAAACCTCGAACCTTATACCGCGAACCTCGTACCGTTCGCGCCGGCGAACCCCGGCGACAGCCCGGATTCCCCTCATCCGCCCCTGTGGGGCACCTTCTCCCCTAGGAGAAGGGTGTTTATAAATATCACCTCTCCAGAGGGAGAGGGTGGCCGAAGGCCGGGTGAGGGGGTTCTTCAAATTAACAGCGAAGCTGCAAACTCCTTCTGTCCTCTGGCCCCTGTCCTCTGGCTTCTGGTATGGCCGGGTACCCGATTTGGTACAGTATATGAAAAAAAGGAATAATGCAAAAAATCGTTCCGCTCCAGGGCCCAGGACCCCATCCAGGAATATGCTGACAAAATTTCCTTTTCAGAGTATACTGTGAAATTCTTCAGCTTTCCCGCCCTTTCCCGGACTTACCCGTGATGTCGGAGAGCGGGGAGCTGCCGGTCCACCTGCCGGCACGACAACAAATCGTTAGCAAAGAAGGCCATATTTTGAGCAGCACACTTCACAAGGAAATCCTGCGGCGGCGGACATTCGGCATTATCAGCCACCCGGACGCCGGCAAGACAACGCTGACCGAAAAACTGCTCCTGTTCGGCGGCGCCATCCAGATGGCCGGGGCGGTGAAATCCCGGAAAACCAGCCGCCACGCGCTCAGCGACTGGATGGCCGTTGAACGGGAGCGCGGCATCTCGGTCACTTCCTCGGTGATGAAATTCAACTACCGCGGCTACGAGATCAATCTGCTCGACACCCCGGGACACCAGGATTTTTCCGAGGACACCTACCGGGTCCTCACCGCGGTTGACAGCGCCCTGATGGTCATCGACTGCGCCAAGGGCGTGGAGGAGCAGACCATGAAGCTGATGGAGGTATGCCGCATGCGCAATACCCCCATCATCACCTTCATCAACAAGCTGGATCGCGAGGGCCTCGATCCCCTCGACATCCTGGCCGATATCGAGGACAGGCTGCAGATCGAGTGCGCCCCCCTCTCCTGGCCCATCGGCATGGGCAAGAGCTTCAAGGGCGTCTACAACATGTACCGGCGGCAGCTGCACCTCTTCACCCCCGGCGGCGGCAGGCAGGAAGGAATCCTGGTCAGGGACATCCATGACCCGCTCATCGACGAACAGCTCGGCCGCCAGGCCCAGACCCTGCGCGACGACCTCGCCCTGCTGGAGGGGGCCGCCAACCCCTTTGACCACCGCCAGTACCTGACGGCCGGGCAGACCCCCGTCTTTTTCGGCAGCGCGGTCAACAATTTCGGCGTCCGGGAACTGCTGGACGCCTTCGTGGAACTGGCGCCCCCGCCCGGCCCCCGTTCGACTGTCAACCGGGTGGTCGACCCCGAGGAGCACTCCTTTTCCGGTTTTGCCTTCAAGATCCAGGCCAACATGAACCCCGCCCACCGTGACCGGATCGCCTTCTTCCGGATATGTTCGGGCAAATTCACCCGCGGCATGAAAATCCTCCACCACCGCCTGGGCAAGGAACTGACCCTGGCCAACGCCACCATCTTCATGGCCCAGGACCGGAGCAATGTCGACGAGGCCTACCCGGGCGACATCATCGGCATCCACAACCACGGCACCATCAAGATCGGCGACACCTTCTCGGAAAAGGAGGAGCTCAAGTTCACCGGCATCCCCAACTTCGCCCCGGAGCACTTCCGCCGGGTGCTGCTCAAAAATCCGCTCAAGGCAAAGCAGCTGAACAAGGGACTGGAACAGATGGCCGAGGAAGGAGCCGTGCAGCTCTTCCGCCCCTTGACCGGCTCCAATTACCTCCTCGGGGCCGTGGGTGTCCTGCAGTTCGAGGTGATCCTGGCCCGGCTCAAGGCGGAATACGGCGTGGACGCGACCACCGAACCCGTCCCCTACTCCACGGCCCGCTGGATTTACCATGCCGACCGCAAGAAACTGGACGAATTCAAAACCAGCAACCAGGCCAACCTGGCGGTGGACGCCGAGGGACATCTGGCCTATCTGGCCGCCGACAAATGGTGGCTGGAACACACCATGAAGCAGTTTCCCCACATCGCCTTTCACAAGACCAGGGAATATAATTAGCGAAACTTCCTTGTCAGTCGGCAGTTTGCAGTCGGCAGTTTGCAGTCGGCAGTCGGCAGTCCGCAGCATGCCGGAGGCTCAACTGCGAGATCCTGCAGGCAAACCACCCGAACCGCTCACCTGGATGGCGGAGGAATTTTTGATTTCGATCCCGATCCCGATTTCGATTTCGTTTGGAGTATCCTGCGCGGCGCACAGTGGGGAAAGGGAGGAACCGGACAAAGGGTTCTTCATTCAATCAGCAGCGAAGCTGCAGGCTCAAGACCTCGTACCACGCGAAGCGCCGGGCCGTAGGTTGGGGTGAGCCTGAGAACCCCAACAATTCCCAGCGGTTGCATTGGGGTTCGCAAACTCACCCCAACCTGATCTGTCGATATGTTCACCAGTGCCTGCTTTGCAAGGCCGTCGACAAGAACCAGGGAATCGAGTACACTATCCCTCAACCCGGAATTGAATAATATCGCTTACGGAAGGAGGCGGCCATGCAACTCAAAGATGCGAATCCCCAGCAGAAACTCCAGGAGATGTGCGACTGCTACATGGAAACCGATTTCGCCGCTCAGTTGGCGGCCATGTCCAGGGCCCGGTCCGAAGATCCGCGGGAAGACGCGGTCAAGTATCTGGCCCTGGCCATCATGTACGGCGTGACCGAAAAGGCGCGCAAGGCAACGTTTGAGAAAAAGGGAGACGAAATCCGGGTCCGCCTCAAGACGGCCGATGAAAAAATTGAACTGCCGCCGCCCGACGCCGATCTGTTCGAGGCCGTCCGCGGCCTTATTTTCGACATCCTCCACCTGGAGAAGGAGGGCGGCGATTCCCCGCTTGCCCTGGGGCTGCGCACCAACCCCCTTGAACTGCAGGTGAAGGTCAAAGAGAAAAAGGACAAGACCTCCCTCAAGATCAAGTTCCCGGAGCTCGGCGACTAGCCGGCGGAAACCGGAGCGATCCGCCCGGCGAAGCGGCCGGGATCAGGGTGTCCTCTTCTCCATGGGAACGTACTTGAGGGATGTCGGCCCCGTATAATTAGCCAGCGGCCGGATCAGGCGGTTATTGTCCCATTGCTCGAAGATGTGCGCCGTCCAGCCGGTCACCCTGCTCATGGCGAAAATCGGGGTAAACAGCTCGTCCGGGATGCCCATGGCATGGTACAGGGATGCCGTGTACAGGTCGACGTTCGGGAAAACCTTGGAATGCTCGGACATGACCCGGTCGATTTCCCGGGTGATGTCATACAGGGTCGTATCGCCGGCCTTGCGGGTGACCGTTTCCGTATATTTCCTGAGAACAGTGGCCCGCGGGTCTTCGCATTTATAGACCCGGTGGCCGAAGCCCGGAATTTTCTTCCTGGCGGCGAGACTGTCCATGACCCATTGCTCAGCCTTGTCCGGCGATCCTATTTCCCGCAGCACCTTCATGACTTCCGTATTGGCCCCGCCGTGCAGGGGTCCCTTCAACGTGCCGATGGCGCTGGTCACGGCGGAGTAAATATCCGCCATGGTCGCCGCGGTCACCCGGGCCGCGAACGTCGAGGCGTTCAATTCATGGTCGGCATGGAGAATGAGTGCGACATCGAGGGCGCGCACGATTTCCGGGTCCGGCTCCCTGCCCTGGAGGGTGTAGAGAAAATTATAGGCGATGTTCTGGTTGGGAACGGGCGCCAGCGGCTCCAGGCCCTCCCGGAGCCGCTGGTGCGCGGCCAGGATGAGGGGGATTCTTTTGGTAAGGCGCTGGGCCTTCCTGAGACAGGCGTCGAGCCCGGTGTTGCCGCTGTCCGGATCCCAGTGGCCCAGGGAAGAGACCGCGGTGCGCAGGACCTCCATGGGGGTGGCCGCTTTCGGAAACATGCGCAGGATCATCGTGGTTTCCACCGGCAGGGTCATGCTCCCGGTAAACCCGTCGATAAAGGCATGAAATTCCGTGCGTCCTGGCAGACGCCCGTACCAGAGGAGATACGCCACCTCCTCGAACGTGCTGTGCCGGGCGAGATCCCTGACATCGTAGCCGCGGTAGACGAGCCTTCCCAGCTTGCCGTCGATGAAACAGATGGCCGAATTGCAGGCGACGATGTCGGCAAGGCCCTCCTCACTTTTTTTCGGGGCTGCCGGCGCTTCGGAAGAAGCTGTTTCCGCGCATTTCCTTTTCATGACGACCCTCGTCCCGGCCGGTCAGGCCGGTTCAACATTTCAGCAGGAAGGCAGTGGATCCGCCGTCAGGCAGCATCCATGCCCGGTATGAAACAAAAATTATTCCTGCCGGAACAAATATCACATTCCCGTCCTCGGCGCCACGAATTCCATTATCGGACCCTGTCAGAAGCCAGATTATTTTCTTCCTATCCGCAGATTTAACAGATTCCACAGATGAGTTATTTGGCTGCATACCAGACTACCGTTATAGTAAACGATACATCCCACTCACCGACCCCTCCCAAATAAAACCAAAAAAATCTGCGTAATCTGTGGATGAAAATCCCCCAAAATCTGTAGACTCGAGATGAGTCAAGCAAAGACTTGACCCCTTCCACCCCTCACGGAAATTCCCCTGTGCTGAAAGCTCCAAGCTCCTTCTGATTTCTGATACCCGGCCACGGCCGGACACGCTACCACACGGTAACGCAATCTATCCCGTCAGGTTACCACACGGTAACAATATCGCTCCGTTGCCATATAATTAACTGACATTATTATATATTTTTTCTGGCATGCCCTTTGCTTTATCAAGGCCAAATACCGCCCGGCCAGGAGTTTCAGACAAAATGAAACCCGGGGCCCCGGGTCATCAGGGCTTTTGTGAACAAAAGGAGGAGGGATGGATGAAAGCAAATATAGTCATGAAATATGTTTCGGTTATATCGGTTGTTTCGGCAATCGGGATGTTTGCCTATGTCGTCCACGCGTCCAAGGCAACCTCGTACCTTTCCGGGGACCCGAAGGTCTGCATCAACTGCCACACCATGAATTCGCTGTATGCCACCTGGCAGCACAGCTCGCACCGCAAAGCAGCCACCTGCGTCGACTGCCACCTGCCGCGGGAGTCCCTTGTCGACAAAATTCTCGCCAAGTCCAGGGACGGCTTCAACCATTCCTACGCCATGACCTTCCGGACCTATGAGGGCCGGAACATCAGGGCAAGCGAAGATGCCCGGCAAAGGATTCAGGCCAACTGCATCTCCTGTCACCGGGAGATCGTTTCGGAAATAACGGCAATGAACGAACTGTACCGCACAGGCGGGAGTGGAGGGGTCGAACGCGTATGCTGGACGTGTCACCGGGATGTGCCGCACGGCAGGGTCAGGGGGCTGACCGCGACTCCGGACAACATAGGAATAAAAGAAATCTGATGCCAACAAGCAAATGCCTGGAAGGAGGAACCAAGGAATGAAAAAGTCAACAGTAGTTACGGCAATCTCAGTGGCGGCCATAGTGCCCATGGCATTACTGGCCATCTCGATCAACGAGAACAAGGCGGAGCAGCAGGCCCTGAACACCGTGCCGCCCATCAAGAAATTCGAGTCGCGCAGCTCCGAGTGGGGCAAGCACTACCAGCGCCAGTATGACTCATACATGCAGACCGGGAAAAGCGACAAAATCGACGACATGCTCGAGTCCAACCCAGCCCTGGTCGTCCTGTGGGCCGGATACGGTTTTTCCAAGGATTACAACGCCCCCCGCGGCCATTTCTACATGCTGGAAGACAATATCAACACCCTGCGGACCGGGGGCCCCACCGATGCCGGCGCCGGTCCCATGCCCACCGCCTGCTGGACCTGCAAGTCCACCGATGTGCCCCGGCTGATTGACAAGATCGGCGAGGAAGACTTCTACACCGGCAAGTGGGCCCGGCACGGCGGCGAAATCGCCAACCCGGTGGGATGCGGCGACTGCCACGACAACGAGACCATGAAGCTCACCATCACCAGGGCATTCCTGAGCCGGGGCCTGGACGAGGAAGGCAGCCTCAAGACCGCGGACGCCACCCATCAGGACATGCGCTCCCTGGTCTGTGCCCAGTGCCACGCCGAATACTACTTCAAGAAAACGGAATGGACCGACAAGAACGGCCGGCAGCAGAATGCCATGGTGGTGACCTTCCCGTGGGCCAACGGATTGAGTGTCGAAGCGATGGAAAAATACTATGACGACATCGACTTCGCCGACTGGACCCATCAGATCAGCAAGACCCCCATGCTCAAGGCCCAGCATCCCGGCTACGAGATGTTCAAGACCGGCGCCCACGGCCTGAACGACGTGGCCTGCGCCGACTGCCATATGCCCTACGTCCGCGAGGGCTCGGTCAAGTATTCGTCCCACAACGTCAGCAACCCGCTGGACCACATGGCCAATACCTGCCTGAACTGCCACAGCGAGGACGAGAAAACCCTCAAGGACACCATCGCCAGGAAACTGGAAAGGAAGAACGAACTCAACAGGACGGCCATGGACGTCATCGCCAGGGCACACCTGGAAGCCGGCAAGGCCTGGGAACTCGGGGCCACCGAGGAAGAGATGAAGGACATCCTCCTCGACCTCAGGCACGCCCAGTGGCGTTGGGACTTCTCCATCGCCAGCCACGGCTCCTTCTTCCACGCGCCGGAGGAAACCCTGCGCATCCTGGGATCGGCGATCAACAAGGGGCAGGACGCCCGGGTGAAGCTGCGGGCGGTCCTGGCAAAGTATGATGCCGGCGACTACGCGGCCCCGGATTTCTCGACCAAGGAAAAGGCGCAGGAGGTCATAGGCCTGCCCTTCCAGAAACTGGTTGACGAAAAAATGGCCTTCCAGAACGCCCTGCGCCAGGAATGGCTCCGCGAGCAGCAGAAGAAAGGATTGTACGACCCGGCCACCCGGGAAGGCATGGTGTTCAAAACCTCCTACACGGCCGAATAACCTCCCCCCTCACCCACCCCCCGGAAAACTCCCGTGACCCCCTCACGGGAGTTTTTTTTCGCAAAAAAAGGGGTCAAGTCTTTGTTTGACTCTTCTCGGGTCCACAGATTACGCTGATTTTTTTATCCACAGATTACACAGATTACGCTGATTTTTTTGGTTTTTTTTGGGGAAGGTGGGGAGGGACTGAGTGGGATGTATCGTTGAATAGAACGGAAGTTTGATATGCAACCAAATAACCCATCTGTGTAATCTGTGAAATCTGTGGATAAAAACTCTTCCCCCTTCCCTGATCCGCACCGTCCGATTGGGGAAATCACCACTTCCATTTGGTGAAATCCCCAAATTTCCCCCTTCAGGCCCCATCCAAAAAACCCTGTTTTCTTCATTAACTATTTACAATGACTGCCAATAGTCGATTAGGGAAATGCTGGCGCGAAAATTGCATATAAGTGCCTGATATCCTGTCACTTTTGACCGAACCACTGAAGCACCGCTCAGTTGTAAAAACAGGAAATCATCGGCATGTCTGACGACTCAAAATAAAACCGGATGTACAAAAGGACAACATTTTGCCATTGCAAGGGGGGAAAATGGAAATCAGCAGGTATCGGACCAGGAAGGCTTCATTCAACGATATCGAGTGCATTTATGAGCTGGAAAAGTGCGTGGGCAATGAACGCGCCCTGTCAATGGGCATGCTGATCGTCAGGATCGAAACCTATCCGGTCGGGCAACTGGTCGGCGTCGATTTTTCCGGCAATGTCGTCGGCTACGCCGGATTCTTCCGGACCGAACGGCTCAACGGCAACGCCGCCTCCTGGTATGACCTGACCTCCTACGGCTATATCCATGGCGCCCACCGGGAAAACGGCAGCTACATGTTCGGCATGAACCTGACCAACCACCCTGAATGTCCGGGGGTCGGGCTTACATTACATGCCGACGCCTTCAAGTACATGGTGGCAAACAACCTGGAGGGCATTTATTTCGGCAGCCGCGTCCCCGGGTTTTCCCGCGCCAGCGCCAAGTATTCCATCGACCGGTGGGTGTTCGGGGAAAACGGCATGTCCATGGACCCGGAAATCCGGTATTACCAGAAAATAGGCTACAGGATCGTCAAAGTCATCCCGGACTTCATCGAGGACGAGGAAAGCTGCAATTACGGCGTGCTGATGCTCCTGGAAAACCCCGGCATCCGGCCGTCCGGGCGGGTCAACTGACGCACCCCCTATTCCAGGAAGACATACTCCAGCGCCGAAATCTTCATCCCGTCCCGATCGTCGACGAGGTGAAAGGTGATTTCGCCGTTATGCTCCCTGCTCCTGCCGTCGGCATAGAGGTAGGTGGCCCGGAAATCCCCCCTGGCCTCGAATCCTTCCCCCTCCCGGCTCCAGCCCAGGTTGAGCACGGCCAGGCGGATGTTCCGGGTCCGGGCGAACAGCGCTCTGTACTGCTCGGTCATCTCTGCCAGTGGTTGACCGTTTTCGGTTGCCTTGTCGGTGAACAGGGCCAGAAACGGAGTGAGTTCCCGGCTGTTGTAGCACCGGGCGTACCGGCCGATGAACTCGTCGATCTCCCGTGCCCGATCCCGCGCCGGGCCTGGCCCGGCTTCCTCCGCCCTCCCTGATCCGGGAGAGGCCATCCCGCTTTCCTCCCGGGAGAAGACGACCTGTCCCCCGGGCCGTCCTGCTTCGTCCTCCACTCCCGCAAGCTTTTCCTCGCTGACGGGCGGGGATCGGGTCTCCGGCTCCGGGAGCGGTTCCGGTCCGGCCTCCTCGGCGGCAACGGCCCGATCCTGCACGGCCCCTTCACCTTCCGCCTGTCCCGCAGAAAATTTATTCTCCGTCCCAGCCGCCGGCGGCGCTTGACCGGGAACGGCTTCGGGATCGCTCCCTACCGGATGGGCTTGCCCCTCCATCGATTCCGGCGACGGGGCTTCGTCCCTGCTCCCGAGGCTGACCCAGGCCGCGGCCTCGCGGTGCGATTCAGCCAGGATGTCGGCCTGTGGACTCCTCGGCTTTTCCGGCCGCGCCGCCTCCGGCGGGGAATCCTCCTCCCCTGCCGCGGCCGGCGCATAAGCGTCCGCCGAGATGTTGTCTCCGGCCGGCTTCTCTTTCCCTGCTGCCAACGCTGCCGGTGCATCGCCCCGCCCATGGGCCGCCTTGCTCATCTCCAACTGGCTGATCACCGCCTTCCGGTTGTAGCCGGCCGAGAGAAAAATACTGATCGCGATCAACACCAGCAGCAGGGCCAGCATCAGCCCCACGAAGAGGTTCCGGCTGCGATGGCGGGAAGCTGCGGGTCCCTGCCCTTTTTTTTCCCGCCAGGGGAGGGTTCGGGCGCTCTTTTTCCTGTCGATGCCGGCCATCAGGGCATGATAGGCCCCGGATATCTCCATGAACCGCCTGCCCTCGTCGATGGCCTGCCCTGTTTTGTCCGGATGGTATTGCTTGCTGAGCCGCCGGTAGGCCTTCTTCACTTCTTCCAGGGACGCGCCGGGAGACAGGCCGAGCACTCCGTAATGGTCCCGGCCGGCATCGTGAAACCTGTTCAAGGCCAGCAGGACCTTTCTGACTTCGGCAAAAAAGAGGCCGGGCAGTATCCCGTGGGCGGCGCAGGCCCTGTCGGCCTCCCGCACCAGGGGGTCATGGGGGTCGCGGTCGAACCGCTCCATGAGCTGCCGGCAGAGGGCGAGCATATTGTCGCTGCCGGCAACGAAAATGATCAGCTCCTCCGTTGACTGTATACCCGCGAAGGCCTGGGCCAGACGGCTGACGGGGCTGTTGGCGGCGTCACTGCCCATCGGTTCAGTCGGTGTCCGGCCGCCCGGAATGTACCTGCAATTTACGGATATCGATGGTGGTCCGGGAAACTCCCGTAACCCCAATCCCTCCGCCCAGCGCCTGCGCCGCGCCAGGTGCGTCTGCCTCCGGCGGCCCCGGGGCCAGGGCCAGGTCGCCGATCCACAGCTCGCCGGCAATCTTATTGTCAAAATAATAGGATTTGTTCCGCCGCAGGGCGATCTGCACGGCAGGGCAGCCGTCCGGGACGGTGAACTCCAGGGCAAAGGGGCCGGCCGGTCCCGAGGCGGGAACCATCTCACCCCTGACCCGCGGGCCTTCGCAGTTGTACCCGGCAACAGACCAGTAGGGCCGCTGATCGGTGGTCAGTCCCCGGCTTTCAACCCGGCCGCTGAAGACATAGCGGCCCGGCGCCAGCGGCACGATCTGGGCCAGCCGGAAGTCCGGGTTGTCCGAGCCGGCAAACCTGATCCGCAGCCCCACGCCGTCCTCGGCCTCCAGCCATTCAACCCCGGCCGCCCTGCTGATGCGCCAACCGAAGCCGGAATTGAGGAAAGGCGGCGCCAACCCAGGGTTGTACAGCAGCCGGTCGCCCACCAGGTAGTCGGCACGCCAGATTCGGGCTGCCTGCTCGACCTCCCCTGAGCTGAGCAGATAATTGACATAGCGCAGCGCCCCCGGCCGGTCGCCGGTCCCGGTCTCCTTCACCCGCCGCCAGGCGTACGCCGCCTTCGGGGCATCGTTGACGGCGATATAGTAGGCGAGGATGTCCGGAAATGCCCCCGGCCCGAACCTCTCCATCATCACGGCCGGATCCGGCCAGCGCATGTCGGCCAGGGAGAAGACTTGGGGATGCTTGCGGGGGAAACGGGCCGCCAGATCGGCCAGGTTGGCGATCATGATCTCCTCCTGGTCCAGTTCGTGGGCGAGCATGGCCCTGGACCAGGCCGTTTCCTCGTTGTCAGGGGAGAAATCCTCGACAAAGCGGAGGGCCGCGACCGCCTGGTCCCGCCGGCCCATGTCGTTGTACAACTCGACCAGTCCCAGCCAGGAGGGAACGTGCAGGGCGAAATGTTCAATGGCCCGTTTGTACAGCGCCAGGGCCCGGGAATAGTCGGCATCGACCAGGTGTTCCTTGCGGGCCAGCCGGGCCAGGGCATCGGGGCTGGTCAGTTCCCGGCTGAAGGAAGCCGCGCTGGGGCTGTTCGTGAAGGCGAGCTGAGCAAGGAAGCCGCTTTTCAGGTGGGCCAGGCCCAGCGGCACGAGCAGGAGGAACAGCACCGCCCAGCGGAGAAGCGGACCCCGGGACTCCCTGAACACTCCGGCCAGCGGACGGGACGACCGCCGCGTGCGGCCATGCCGGCTACTTCTTTCCGTACCGGTAGCCATAGCCGCCGTAGCCGCGATAGTAGCTGTAGTAGCCGCTGCCGCCTTTCCCCGCCTTATTGACCAGCACTCCGAGGATCCGGCCCCCCACATTGGACACCGCCTTCTTGAAGTATTCTATGCCGTCGCGGGGCGTCTTGTTCAGCTCCGCAACCAGGATAACCCCGTCAACCATGCTCGACAGGATCAGAATTTCGGCGAAGCCCTGAAACGGCGGCGAGTCGATGATGATGTAGTCGAACTTCCGGGAGGCGGAGGCGATGAAATTGCGCATCCTCGAGGAAGCCAGCAGTTCCGGAGGATTGGGCGGAATCGGTCCGCTGGGGATGTAGTAGAGGTTGTCATAGCCGGTCTTCCTGATGACCTCCTCCAGGTTGGCGGCACCGGCAAGGAAGCTGGACAGGCCCGGCGAGTTGTCCTCGAAGTCGAAGATCGCGTGCAGGGCCGGCTTGCGCAGGTCCGTGTCGATCAAGAGCACCCTGGCCTTGGAGCCCAGCAGGGACAGGCCGAAGTTGGCGGCCAGGGTGCTCTTGCCGGCATTGGGCAGGACGCTGGTCACCAGCATGGTTTTGGGCGGCTCTTCCGAGGAGGACAGGCCGATGGAAAACATGGTGGTCCGGATTGCCTCGGAAATGGGCGCCCTGGGATCGTTGAAGACGATAAAGGGCAGCTCGTCCTCCTCCACTGTGTTCGGATCCATGAACGGGATGAGCCCCAGGACCGGGAGCCGGTAGCGCGTGGTGAATTCATCCGGATTCTTGACCGTATTGTCCATGTACTCCAGGAGAAAGGCCAGTCCCACCCCCCCGAAGGCCCCGAGCAGGATGCCCAGCAGCAGGCTGCGGCGGACATTGGGCTTGTAGGGGCTCAGCGGCGGCCTGGCCCGGTCGATGATCTCGTGGTGGCCGGCATCGGAGCCGACGGTGGCGCTGATCTCCTTGGACCGGGTCAGGAGGCTGTTGTATACCTCCTTGTTGGTGAGCACCTCCCGCTCCAGGATTTTATACTGGGTGGCGCGGTCATTGAGCTCGATGGCCAGCTGCTTCTGCTCCTCGGCCTTCCGTTTCAAGTGCTCCTCGTTGCCGAGGGCCGCCTCGTACTCCAGCCGGATCGAATCGATGATCCTCTGCAGCTCCCGGTTATAGTTGTTTTCCAGCTCCTGCATCCGGGCCTTGATCTTCTTGACCTGGGGGTACTCATCCTTGAAGACCGTGCTGAGCTGCTGGTATTCGGCCTGCAGTTCGTTGTGCTGCTTCTTCAGCTCCTCCATCAGCTTGTTGTTCATGACCGCCGGCAGGCTTTCCCCCCCATCCTCCTGCGCCTGGCGGTACAGGGCCTCCCTGGCGATGCGGACGGTGACGGCCTGGGACAGGGCGTTGTTGACCTCCTCCAGCTCGCGCATGACCAGGTTGAGGCGGGAGTCGAGGGAGATAATGCCGGTCCGGCGAGCGAATTCGTTTAGCTCCTTTTCCGACTGCTCCAGCTTGATCTTGGCCGCGGCGATCTGCTTGCTGAGAAATATCTCGGCCGACTGGAGGGTGGCCAACTGGCTGTCCATGCTGGCCTGCAGGAAGAGGTCCATCAGGTTGTTGACCATGTCGGCGGCCAGCCGGGCATTGGGATGCTCCATGGAGATCTCTATGAGCTGGGTGTCCTTGATCGGCGTGACCTTGAGTGCTCCCCGTATCCGCCTGAGGTATCCTTCCATGGCGACCTGCTCGGCGGCCTCCTCGTTCATCACCAGGGACGCCTCCGACTCGAAGCTGGGCCGGATCAGGTCCCGGGCCATCCCCTTCAACGCCCCCACCGCCCGGAAAAAGCCGGACAACAGGCCGCCCTCCTCGTCATCCTCCCCGGCGCCGGTGAACAGTTCGTTGTTTTTCAGGTCCATCCCCGTAATCAGCCTGCCCAGGAGGGAGTCGCTCTGCAGGAGCCTGACCTGGGTGGAGATGTACTCCTGGGACTTCAGGAAGGACTCTTCCATGGTCTGGAAGCTGGTGATGTTCCGCGCCGTCGGGGTGGTTTTGATCATCCCGGTGGACCGGAACAGGGGGGTCTGGGAGAAGGTGAAAACGGCCACTGTGGTGAAGGTGACCAGGATGGTGACCAGGACCACCCATTTGCGCCGGATAAGGACATCGAGGTAATCGCGCAGATGGATTTCCTCCTCCATGAACGGCATGGTCTCGCGGATATGGGTGGAGGGCAGATGGGTGGACTCCTGGGCAACGACGGCATTCCGGTTGTCGGCATGCCCGTTGTCGTGGGTATTCGTATTCGGCTGGTTGTTGCTGTTCATATTATGATGCATCCTCTTCCGGAGATATCCGTCCTGTCCGGAAGGTTTGTTGTTGATTCACGCACCGGCGTCAACACCGGCCCAACTTTGGCAAAGCATCCCCCGCCGCAACGGACGGCGATACCGCTCATCTCCTGAACAGGCCGCGCAGCATGCCGGCCAGTCCTTTCCCGTTTGTGCCGTTCTTTTTTTTCTCGTTCCGGAAACAGTCCCCGGGAAAATATTTCTCAAGCCTTTGGGGGTCCGCTGTCACCGGGACCACGGGTTCTCCGGCCAGCAGGCGCCGGGGGTTCTCGGCGCATGCCGCGGCCACCGCGGCGGAACCGATATACTCGCCGAGCAGCTCCCATTCATCGCGGTCCGGCGGCATGCGCCGGTCGGAGGCATGGGAGTCGGTGGCCAGGAAGTGGACCAGCCCCCTGCCGAGGAAGTTGACGGCGGTCTGCTGAATCTCCCGGCCGAAACCGCCCAGCAGGCTGTTAATGTTCATCTGCACCAGGACCCCGCCGGCCGTCATTTCCTCCAGCGCGGCTTCATTGTCCCGGAAGGCGATGCACCGCTCCGGATGGGCCACTATCACCTTGATCTTTTTCCGGCGGAGGAGGCGCAGTATCAACTGGTCCGGCCGCATGTAGGCCACCATCAGGGGGAACTCGATCAGGTAGTGCCCGCTCCCTCCCAGGGGCAGCAACTGGGCGGCCGGGAAGTCAAGCTGCAGGCTGTCCACAAAGCCGATCTCCATGCCCGGCAGGATCTTCAGCGGTATGCCCGCCTTATCCAGCGTCTCCTCCACCTCGGCCACGGACCGGGCAATGCGCTCCGGCGCCGGCGCCCAGCCGGTAAACCTTAACCAGTGGGGCGTGGCGATGACGCAGTTCATGCCGATGGCCCTGTATCGCCGGGCGGCTTCCAGGCACTGGACCATGCTCTCCGGCCCGTCATCCAGACCGGGGAGGATATGACTGTGAATGTCAATGAACCCCGGGGGCAATTGTGCTGTCATCGCTCGTTTTCACCGGCAGCGACGCGTTGAGCACCGCCAGGAGTGTTACCGCGTAGATGGTGTTTGCCGGCAGCCGCCAGACAAAATCCGTCCAGGCATGCAGGAGAAAACCGGCCAGGGCGCAGAACGCCCCGATTGCCGCCGTCTCGTGCGCCGCCGTCCACGCCGGGCCGGGCCGCTTGCGTTTTCCGGCCAGCAGGTCCGCGCCGCAGCCGGCAATTCCCCTGCCGACCCAGACCAGGAAGAGCAGCATCGCCGGCAGGCCAAGCTCGATGGCAAGCTCGACGTATTCGTTGTGGGCCCGGTCGAACCAGACCGTTGCCGGCACGTTCCGCAGGTACACGGGGGAAAGCAGTTCGTATCCGCCCATGCCGATGCCGGTCAGCAGATGGTCCCCGAGCATGGCCATGCTCCCCAGCCAGATGCCGGACCGGGCCAGGGCGCTGTTGTATATGTAGGTAAAACGTTCGATAACCTCCCCGAAGCCTATCATCCCGCCGTAGAAGACGACGAACAGCAGCAATACCCCGCCGATCAGCCCTTTTCGCCGCCGGGAAAAGGGCAGCAGGTAGAGGAAAAAGGCGGCAATGAGCAGCATGACAATGATTCCGCCCCGGGACCGGGAAAAAACCAGGGCCAGGATCATCAGCCCGGCGCTCCAGAAAGGAACCATCGCCTTCTGGAACAGGAAGGCAACCCTGTCAACTTTGGAAAGAGCCCCCTTCCTGACACGCAGCAGCTCAAGTTTTCCCAGGGCCGGCCCGTACAGCGCCAGGCCCAGGGCAAGGGACATGGGCCAGCACAGGTTCAGAAAGGCGGCGTACTGGTTGCGGTAGATGATCGTGCCCCGGGCCGAGCCCTCGGCGCCGACTGAGCCGGGCAGCCACAGGACGCCCAGGGACGGGTTGGTCGCCTGCAGCAGGCCGTACCCCGCCTCGAAAAAGCCGACCAGGGTGATGAGCCAGAGGGTTGCGCGCACCGTTGCCGCGGACCCCAGGGCGGTCCGGGCCGCATGGAAAAAAAGCATGAGTGCCAGGCCGTATACCCCGTAAAACATGGTGCCGGGGGCGTAGTAGCTGAGCGAGGTCACTGCGTTCTCAAGCTCAGCGCAGCGCGCGGCGCCCTCCAGGTATGCGGCCCGCACGGGCGACAGTGCCCCGACCAGGAAAAGGGGAAGGGACACGGCCGAGAGCAGGATAAACAGGATAATCAGCAGAGGCGCCAGCCGGTTGAAGGTCAGCAGCCCCTGAACCCGGCCCTGGAAGTTGACGGCCAGCAGGGCGCCGCCGGCCAGCAGCAGCAGGAAGGAGTACAGGGCGTGGATCAGGGGGTGCCGGGCCCCGAACAGGAGCGGCACCGTCGCCAGGACGAAAAAAAAGGCGAGCAGAAACGGTCGTTCCAGGCGCATGAACTGACTACTCCGCGGGACGGGGACTGGCCGACGGGGCCCGGTACTGGACCGGGTTGCGGTACTGGACGCCGGTGCCCATGAAACCTATGCTGAAGCCGACGCCGCTGTAGAAGGAGCGCATGCCGCTGGCCTCGGCAAAGATCACGTCGCCGTTTTTGAGCAGCAGCTGCCGCCAGGGCCCGGTCTCGATGTCGGCATTCTTCTCCTTCTTCATGGCCAGGATCTCCGCCATGGAGAGCTGGATGATCTGCCGTTTGCCCCCCTTGTCCTTGCGGATCAGCTTGATATCGTCTTCATCGGCATACTGGGCCAGTCCTCCGGCCGCGGCAATGGCCTCGTCAATGGTCAGGCTGCCGTCGATCCTGACCGGCCCGGGCTGCCAGACGGCCCCTTCCACCTGGACGATGTCGCTCTGGGGCACGAAGATGACGTCCCCGCCCCGGATGTACATGTTCGTTTCCACCCGGCCTTCTTCCAGCAGCTTCTCCATGTCGACCAGGAAGACTTCATTGCCCTCCCCGCCCCGTCTGTGCCGGGTCACATAGACGGTATCCCCGGCCGCCCTGGTCAGCCCGCCGGCCATGGAAAGCACCTCGAGCAGCCGCTTGGTCACCTTGGTCTCGTAGGTCCCGGGCTTGGCCACGGCGCCGACCAGGGTTATCTGCTGGCTGACCCGCTCCTTGACGAAAAGGGTGACATTGGCGTCATGCATGTAATCCTTGATCAGGGCCTGTTCGATCTTTTCCTCGGCCTCCATGGTGGTCAGCCCCTGGAGGTGGATCTGGCCGAGCAAAGGCATGGTGATGACCCCGCGGGAACTGATCCGGGACTCGGTATTCAGTTCACTGGCTTCAAAGACCGTGACGCTGATCAGGTCTCCCGCGCCCAGCACATAATCGGTGATGTCATCGTTGAGGGGGGCAGGTTGGGCCTGGGCGAACATCCCGGCCGCCATTTCGGCGTTGTCGGATTGTTCGGCAGCGGCAAAGCCGTGGTCGAAATCCTCCAGGGACACATTGGGCTGCAACTGCTGCCGGGCGCAGCCGGCACCCAGAATGACGACCAGCACGAACAAGGCTAATTTTCCGTACATTTTTCGCTACCTAAATCACCAAAACAAGAAAAGACGGAACAATTCGTGTTCCGTCTTCCGACAAGGCACTTCAACAGGGAAAAGAACGATCAGGTGTTATTGCGTTCACTCCCGGAACTAAACTGTCAAAGGACTGCTGCTCAAGAAAACCATGAAGATGCATCAGGGAATTGCCGGTGCTCGCTGGGCTTGCCCCCACCGGCGAAGCTTTTTTTCTGCACCAACAAGCCTTCAGGCTTCAAACTCCAAACTGCCGACTGAAAACTGATGGCTGCCAACTTTTACTGTTTACTGATTGGGACTTGCCGGGTGCGGATTGCTGCTGGTGTCCAGGAAGGTCTCGGAGGCAACCCAGGCGCCCGCCGCCGCTCCGACGGCGATGACCGTGATCTGCTGGCCCCTGCTCATGGATGACCAGGGGGGGATGAGTCCCGACTTGGGCGAGTTGGCTTCCTTTTCCCCGCCGGAGGTGGCTATGCTCGGCACTTCCGCCTGGGCCAGCTTGATGGACTGGCCGGCCTGGACGGTTTCCCTGCCGTTTTCGGTGCTGACAATCATGCTCCCCCGCTCCATGCCGATTTCGGCTGCTGTTTCGGTCACATCAAAAAAACCTTTGACCGATCTGTCGTTCGAGGCGGGAACGAGAAACCCTTCCGTCTGCAGGTGGCGGCCGTCAGGAATATAAAAGGCGAAGGTCTGACCGGGATCGGCCAGAACGAAAGCGACCCTGCCCTGTCCCACATAGAGATTGACCATGCCGTCGCTTTCCTTGACCGCGAACCTGGTTCCGCCCATGGCCACCAGCGAAATACCCTGCATCTTGACCATGCAGGCGCCCTCGCAGGCCATCAGGGCGTTTTCGTCCAGGACGGTCTGCTCGGTGAATTTCGTCACCGCGCCGTTTTTCAGGAGCGCGACCGAGCCATCGGGGATGATCCGTCCCTTGGTGGCCGCACCGGCGGCCGTTGCCGCCAGGACGGCACAACAGACAATAAGTATGGATCGAACTGCATGAATATGCATTGTGAATCTCCCAGTGGGACAAACGGAATGAACTTTTTGGACTTTGTATACTAATAGCATATTAAAAACAAAACTCAAGCGCTTATTCCGTTTTTTGCCAAGCGGCCATAATCATACAAGCAGTAACCATGCCAGAACGCAGATTCCTCCGGATTTATTCTTCCACAATCATATCAATCTGTTACCGTGCCAGGCAATTTGGCAGGCCTGTTCCTGTCCGCAATGCTGTGCACACAAAAGTATACAATATCCCACAAAGTTTACAGTTTATCCGCAGATTCCACAGATTTCGCAGATTGGTTATATTATCCACAGATTACACAGATTCCGAAGATTGGTT
>Ga0265293_10003089_pt1 | contig 31679 bp, 26 predicted proteins | sample Munlanlewell138R_FD_192505 | JGI IMG/M metagenome (GOLD analysis project Ga0265293, IMG submission 192505) | Leachate microbial communities from a municipal landfill in Southern Ontario, Canada - Leachate well 138R | ecosystem: Engineered > Solid waste > Landfill > Unclassified | place: Canada... | reverse complement strand
TTTACAACCTCGAAGGCCAACTTGTAAATACGCTGATAGATGCCCAAACCACAGCCGGCAACTTCCGCGTGCGTTGGCATGCCGACGACCAGCAGCAGCGCAAACTCCCCAAAGGCTATTACCTGGTGAGCGTAGTGCTCAACGGGCAGGTGCTCGACACGGTGAAGGTGCAGAAGATGTAAATCGGGGAGACGGGGAGAAAAAGGAATAAACCGCGGAGGCGGAGAGGCGCGGAGGAAAAATAAGAATAAACCGCTGAGGCGGGGAGGCGCGGAGAAAAACGAGGAAGAAGAGTACCATATTTAATCTCTGTGTCATCGTGGCTTTGTGGTAAAAAAAAGGAATAAACCGCGGAGGCGGAGAGACGCAGAGAAAGAACAGAAAATATATTTTATAAATCTTTTTGCGTCTCAGCGCCTCAGCGGTGGAAAAAACAAGCCGCAGAGAAAATAATCCTCTGCGTCTCTGCGTCTCAGCGGTGAAATCTTTATGCTGAATATCCATAGCCTTTAACACGGTTTTGTTTTCGTAGTTTTGCCGGCTTTTGTTGGGCGGGCTGCTACGCAACCTTTGGGCGCTAATGGCCGTCTATTACAAGCATTCTAAAAACTTACGATACCGACGTGCCGGCTTGCTGATGAAAAAGAAGTTTCTCTCTAACCTTATTCTGTTGATGGTGCTCAATCTGATGGTGAAGCCATTCTGGTTGCTGGGCATCGACCGTACGGTACAAAACGTTGTGGGCGCCGAAGATTATGGCTTTTACTTCGTCATCTTCAACTTCTCCTTCCTTTTCAATATCCTGCTCGACTTTGGTATTACCAACTACAACAACCGCAACATAGCACAGCACAGCCATTTGCTCAACAAGCATTTTTCGGGTATCGTCATTATCAAGCTGCTGCTGGCAGTGGTGTATTCGGTGGTTACGTTTTCGGTGGCTTTTCTCATCGGATTCGATGCGCATCAGTTGGCGATGCTTGGGGTACTGTGTTTCAATCAGTTTTTGCTGTCGTTTATTCTGTATTTGCGCAGCAACATCTCGGGATTGCTCATGTTTCGCACCGACAGCTTTCTTTCTGTTCTCGACCGGGTGCTGATGATCCTTATTTGCGGTGCATTGCTTTGGGGCCACATTCCCACACAACCCTTCCGCATCGAATGGTTTGTGTATGCTCAAACGGTTTCGTACGTACTTACGGCGCTCTTCGCATTAGCGATCGTTGTTCGCAAGGCAGCCTTCCGCAAGCTGAGCTGGAACTTCGCCTTCTTCGTTGTCATTATGAAAAAAAGCCTTCCTTTTGCTTTGCTGGTGATGCTGATGGCTTTTTACAACCGCATCGATCCGGTGATGATAGAGCGGCTGCTTCCAAAAGCGATTGGCAAGTCGCAGGTGGGTGTTTATGCTTCGGCTTACCGACTGCTGGATGCCGGCAACATGATCGCGTTTTTGTTTGCCGGACTGCTGCTGCCGCTTTTTTCGCGCATGCTTAAACACAAAGAATCTGTGTTGCAGATTGTAAGGCTCGCGTTCAATTTGCTCATCATACTCTCAACGGTGGTAGCGTTTGGTTCGTACAGCTATGCCACGGAGCTGATGCAACTAATGTATCATGCGCATGTAGAAGAGTCGGCCAGGGTGTTTAGCATTTTAATGTTTGGATTTATTGCAATTTCCTCCTCTTATGTTTTCGGTACTTTGCTCACGGCCAACGGCAACCTGAAGCTGCTCAATATTATCGCCGCCAGCGGCATGGCCATCAATCTTACCATCAACTTTCTGCTGGTGCCACGTCTGATGGCCGAAGGATCGGCCTGGGCCAGTGTGGTTACGCAATTTACCACTGCGCTCTTGCAGATGTGGTTTACCGTGCGTCTTTTCCGCTGGAAAGCTGATCGCAGATATTTGTTAAGCCTGGCAGCTTTTGTTGTGGGTGTAGGAATGTTAGCTTTTCTTACACCCCGTTTCTCCGATAGCTGGATCATGAACATTGTGAGTATGGGCGTTGGCTCCGTATTGTTGGCAGCATTGCTGAAATTACTTGATCTTAAAAATTTTATTGCTATACTAAAAAGCGACGAAGCTCATTATTAATAATATTAAAAACTAATAGCCGACGACGAGAGAACGAAGTTTCAATTTAAAAAAACCTATTTTTGCACCCATTTTTGATCTAAACTTTTATGGCGATCCGGAAATCTGATTATCCGAATTTTGATTCATCAAACATTTTGTTGTTTCTGCATAAGTGGCGTAAACCTTTGATTATTGTCACGGCTATCGCATTGGTAGCCTCCATACTCTTCTCTTCGCCTTGGTTTATCACGCCCAAGTTTAAGTCGACGGTGATACTTTATCCGGCAGCTACCAACGCCATCTCCAAAGCGCTGCTTATCGAAAACACGGGCAGCGATAAGGATATCCTGGCTTTTGGTGAAGATGAGGAGACAGAGCAGCTTTTGCAGATTTTGCATTCTAACCGCATCCGTGATAAGATTATCGATCGCTACAATTTGATGCAGCACTACCGCATCAACCCCGCCTCAACCTACCGCAACACGCGCCTTTATCAGAGGTACGAAGACAATATCTCCTTTAAGCGCACAGAGTTTATGGCGGTTAAAATTACGGTGCTCGACACCGACCCGCAGATGGCTGCCGACATTGCCAACGACATTGCCGAGTTGCTCGACTCTACCAAGAACGACATGCAAAAGCAACGTGCGGAACGTGCCTTTGAGATTGTAAAAGAGCAATACTTCAAGCAGCGTGATGAGGTAGCCGCCATGGAAGATTCGCTCTCGAAGCTGCGTGCCTACGGCGTTCACGATTATGAATCGCAGGCCGAGATGATCAACCAGCAACTGGCCATAGAACTGGCCCGCGACAATACCGAGGGAGTTAAACGTCTGGAGCAAAAACTTGAAGTGCTCGCGCAATATGGCGGCCCCTACGTTTCGATACGCGATGCGCTGGAATACGAGAAGAAGCAGCTTAGTATGTTGCGCGCCAAATACGAAGAATCCAAAACCGATGCCCAGGAGGTGCTGCCGGTAAAGTTTGTGGTAAACAGCGCCTACAAAGCCGAGCGCAAATCGTATCCCATTCGCTGGCTTATTGTATTGGTGGCAACTATCTCAGTTTTCCTTTTTGCCCTCATCCTGCTGCTGATTGTCGAAAACATCAATACCTACTTCCCCGATGCTTTCAGAAGCCTTTCGGGAAATAAAATTCGCAAAGCACCTCTAAACCGGCCTTCTGGTAAAGACCCACCGCCACCGCTACGGCAGGAGACGCCGCCGCCCCGCTATCAGCATAGCAGCGAGCAGGCGGACAAGCCGAAGCCTGTTCCGCCACCCAAACAGCAACTGGTTGAGGATGATAAAAAAGAAAAAGAAGAAGATGAATCAAAAAATAATTACCAACAAAGAGCAGAACATCATAATAATTATCAAACAGAAAAACACGACACACAAATGACCAGGTACTTCACAAATACAAATCTACTGAAACTGATCTTCAAATGGAAAATCCATCTGACGATCATTGTTCTTGCAGCGGTGGTCCTGGCAGCCATTTTCTCCTCGGCTTTATTTATCACCCCCATGTTCAAATCCTACGCGTTGATTTATCCTTCTAATGTGGAGCCATATTCGGAAGAAAGCAGATCGGAGCAGATGTTGGAGTTTTTGAAAAGTAAGGATATTCGTGACAGGATCATCCAAAAGTACGATCTCGCCAAGCGTTACAAGATCGACAGTTCGTACAAATATTTTCAATCGACAATCATTTACGAATACAGCCAGAACGTGATCATCAGCAAAACGCCTTTTGAAACTATAAAAATAGAGGTTTTTGATGCCGACCCTGTGGTGGCTTGCAATATGGTAAACGATATTATCAAATTTTACGATGAAAAAGTGCTCACTACCCACCAGGATAAGTACAAGGAGGTACTGGGCTATATTGGTCAGCGTCTGGCTGCAAAGCAAGCAGAGATCGACTCTGTCGAAAATATCCTTTACGATATCCGCACCCAATACGGTATCATCGACTATCCCAACCAATCGCGGGAAGTTGCACGCGGCTTTTTGCGAACTGTGGATGGTAATAATGCTGCCCAAAATATCAACACACGCGAGGTGCTGCAACTCAAAGAGAACATCGAGAAGTACGGCGGCATCTACACCTATTACAACAATCGTTATTATGATCTCATCGCCGAATACAGTAAAGTGAAAATGGATTACGATGAGGCGTTGATGTTTACAACCCGTACGATAACCTACTCCAACATAATTTCCGAACCTTTTGCGGCTGATAAAAAGTCGTATCCCGTTCGTTGGGTTATTGTACTGCTCGCGGCAGTGGGAGTATTTCTTGCCTCTTTCGTGGTGATACTCGTAATGGAAAACGTAGATTCGATACGGCGCAATTTTTAAATTTCTTTATTAAAAAAAGCTTCTCAGCTCCTTGACTGAAAAAGTAAAAATATATTGGGTCTACGGCGCCAGCCTGTTGTTTATAGCGCTCAATGCAGTGCTCATAGCGCATGAGTTTTACTGGGCGTTGCTGTTTCCACTGGCGGCTATTGTGCTGCTGATGTATATTTTTTCGCTCGACAAATTGCTGTTGCTCATCGTTTTTGCCACTCCTTTGGCTGTGAATATCGAAAGTATCGAAGCCAACCTGGGTGTGTCGTTGCCCACAGAGCCATTGATGTTTGGCGTGCTCATTATTTTTATCGTCAAGATTATCGGTGGGTTCCCTTACGACCGGCAGGTGATGCGTCATCCGCTTACTCTGGCCATCCTGCTCAACCTTGCCTGGATTCTCATCACCACTTTTACCAGTGAGCTGCCCGTGGTGAGTATTAAATTTTTGCTGGCGCGGCTGTGGTTTGTCATCCCGTTCTTTTTTGTTGGCGTTATCTTGTTTCGTCAATTCAGCAACACCAAGCGTTTTGTCTGGCTCTACATTATTGCCTTGCTGATCGTTATCGGCTATACGCTGGTGCGGCATTCGCAATACGGATTTACCGAGGTGGCAGGCCACTGGGTGATGACGCCGTTTTATAACGACCACACAGCCTATGGGGCGGCTATTGCCATGTTTCTTCCTTTTGCCTTTGGATTTATCTTCGACAAGTCGTACAGCTTTTCGGTGCGTGCCACCGCGGCAATAGTGTCATTGATTTTGGTGGTAGCCATCGTGCTTTCATATAGTCGCGCCGCCTGGGTAAGCGTCATTGTCGCTGTGCTGGTTTATTTTATTGTTTTGCTAAAAATAAAGTTCAGATGGTTGCTCACCACTTTTATTATCTTGCTGGTAGCATTTTTCAGCTTTCAGCATCAGATACTTGAGGTGTTGGAACGCAACGAGCAGGACTCTTCCACCGACTTTGTGGAGCATGTGCAGTCGATTTATAATATTTCGTCGGATGCCTCCAACCTCGAACGTATCAACCGCTGGCAGGCGGGCTTGCGCATGTTTCAGGAGCGTCCGGTTTTGGGATGGGGGCCAGGCACCTATCAGTTTTTGTATGCGCCGTTTCAACGCAGCAAAGAAAAAACCATCATCAGCACCAACGCCGGCGACCTGGGCAACGCCCACAGCGAATACATCGGGCCGATGGCTGAGCAGGGACTGCCGGGCATGCTCACCCTGGTGCTTATCGTGGGCATTGCCATCTATACCGGCCTGAAGGTGCATCGCCGTGCTGCCAACCCGGAGGTGAAACTTATGGCGCTGCTTACCGTGCTGGCGCTTATCGCCTATTTTGTGCATGGTTTCCTCAACAACTTCCTCGACACCGACAAGGCTTCGGTTCCTATCTGGGGGTTTTTAGCCATCATCCTGGCGCTCGATCTTTATCACACCAAAGAGAAGCGAGAAGTTTATTAATACTTTTTGTAGTGCGTACACGTTTTTGAAAAACAATCAAAATTTTAAAAACCATGAGCACAAAAATCAAACAACTGTCGATGTTGTGTTTGTTGTTTATTGCTATTAATATCCAGGCACAGGAATTTAATTTTGGTCTGTCCGCCGGTGTGGATGTTACCAATGTTCGTCTTTCTAATTCGTGTACATATTATTCGGTGCAATACGATCCTATGATAGCTTTCAACCTGAATGCCTTTGCCGCCTACCGCAGCGCAGGCTTTTGGGGCATCACCGCCGAGCCGGGTTTTATTAGAAAAGGAGCGGTAATGTCTGTTGCCTACAATCTTGAAAAGCACGAAACCCACTTGCGTCTTAACTACATCCAGCTTCCGGTGTTGGCGGATTTTTACATCACCAAAAAACTCTCTTTATCCGTAGGGCCGGAATTTGCCTATCTCCTGAGTGCAAAGGTTCACTATGACGGAAACAATACGGATATTTCTGATGGTTACGACCCGAAATTTGAAGTCTCCGGCATGGCGGCCATCAACTACACCATCCTTCCCCGGATAGATATTGCACTAAGATACAGCCACGGTTTTACAACAATTTCTGAAATGGAATTTACAAATGAGATGGGTGAACCCACCGGGGAAGCCAAAGAGAAAAGCCAGTATCTGCAGTTGATGGTGCGCGCCAGGATATTTTCTTCCAGGCAATAGTCCACCGCATTTTTATTTGTTTCTCTTCTCCCGCTCCAGCCCTCCTACCAGCCACAGTGGCGCTGGGAAGATATCCCTGACTTTTTCATTTTTTTAGAATTTTAATGCGGTCAGATAATACTATCGAATTTTCCTGGCGTAAAAGTAGCTCAAAAACTGAAAACTAAAACAATCGCCGCTTTCGCTAAAAACAAAACCGCAATACTTACGAGCATTGCGGTTTCTATCTACCACACCGGATCTGTGTTATTTAATCTTTTTCAATAGCTCCGGAAGCTGCCGCACAGCAGCCATCTCGCGCCACTTTTTGCGGGCCTCTTCGGCAGGTGCTCCAAAATACACCTTGCCGTTGCCTTCTAAGGATTTATCTACTGCCGAGGTAGCCAGTATGATGGCGCCTTTGCCAATTACAATGTCTTTGTTTATGGCCACGCGTCCCCACAGGATTACGTCGTCTTGGATGCGTGTGACGCCGGCAATGGCGGCATGTGAGCCTATCAGACAGTTGCGCCCGATGTAGGTGTCGTGCCCAACCTGGCAGTGGTTGTCCATTTTGGTGCCCTCGTCGATGGTGGTGTTGCCCGATACGCCCCGGTCGATGGAGCACAGCGCGCCAATCTCTACCCGGTTGCCGATCACCACGGTGCCGCACGATTCCATTTTGCGAAAGCCTTCGGGTTTTCGCTGGAAATAATAGGCATCGGCGCCAAGCACACTATTGGAATGGATGATCACATCGTCGCCGATTATCACATGATCGTAAATACTCACATTGGCGTGGATGATGCAGTTGCGGCCAATCTTCACGTGATTTCCAATAAAAACATTGGGTTGAATCACCGTGCCTTCACCAATTTCGGCTGATGGGCTGATGGCTGCGGCGGAAGCTACAAATGGCCGAAACTTCTGCGTCAGCAAAACATAAGCGGCAAACGGATCGTCACTTAATAACAAACCTTTTCCGGCAGGGCATTCCACTTCCTTATTGATGATGATGGTGGTAGCTTTGGAGTTTAGTGCTTTATCGTAGTATTTGGGATGATCTACAAAGGTAAGGTCGCCGGGTTCCACCATGTGTATCTCGTTGATGCCCGTCACGGCGTGATCGGCAGCGCCGGTGTAGGTGGCGCCAATCATTTGGGCAATTTCGGCCAGCGTGTAAGTTCTGTCAAGTTTCATCGCTTATCTGTTTGTGGTTCTTTTTTGAAGCTATTGCAATAATTTTTTCTTAATAAAAAAATAAGACACAAACGCGGGGTCTATGTCTTATTCTGATTTTTTTGGAGGAGGTTAGCTCTTCACCCTTTCCAGGTATTCACCCGATCGGGTATCCACTCTTATTACCTCGCCGGTATTAATAAACAGAGGTACTTTAACGGTAGCCTCTGTTTCCAGAATAGCATCTTTGAAAGTGTTGGTGGCGGTGTTGCCTCTTTCGCCGGGCTCGGTGTAGGTAACCTTTAGCTCCACGTTGGCCGGGAGTTCACATAGCAGCGGGGTCTCGGTGTCGGCGTGATAAATAATTTCGGCCGTGCTGCCTTCTTTAAGAAACTGCGGCGCATTGATAAGGCTCTCGTCGATGAAAGTCTGCTCAAAATTTTCGGCGTTCATAAAGTGGTAATCTTTGCCGTCTTTATACAAAAACTGATAGGCGCGGCGCTCTACCCGCTGGATGTCGATTTTTACACCCGCATTAAAGGTGTTGGGGATCACCTTGCCGGTTTTAATATTTTTGAGTTTGGTACGCACAAAGGCGCCGCCTTTGCCAGGCTTTACATGTTGAAACTCCACGATGGTGTAGAGGTCGTTGTTAAAATTTATTACCAGTCCATTCTTGAAATCTGCTGTTGTTGCCATAAAAAGTATTGATAAAATATTTGGGTCTTAAATTATTTTGCAAAATTAAAAAACCAATCCTTACGCTTTCGCGGATAGATGCTTAGGGGTTGTTTTTTCTGTCGAGACGTCCATAGCCTTTCATCAGCCCGCGTGTGGAGCGGTTGATAAAAGCGAGGATGTCGTCGCGGTCGCTGGTGGCGGGCACGTCGGCTTCGATGATGGCCGTGGCCTGCGACACGTTGTAGCCTTTCAGGTAGATGATGCGGTAGATTTCCTGGATGGCGTTGATGCGTTCGTTGGAATATCCGCGGCGGCGCAGCCCGATGCTGTTGATGCCCACGTACGAAAGCGGCTCGCGGGCTGCTTTGGAAAATGGCGGCACATCTTTGCGCACCAGCGCTCCACCTGAAATAAAACTGTGCATGCCTATTTGTACAAATTGATGTACCGCCGTCATGCCGCCGATGATGGCGTAGTCGTCGATGATGATGTGGCCGGCCAGGGTGGCCGCGTTGGCAAGGATTACGTTGTTGCCGATGACGCAATCGTGGGCAATGTGTACGTAGGCCATCAGCAGGCAGTTGTCGCCGATCACCGTTTCCATGTTGGCTTTGGTTCCGCGGTTGATGGTTACAAATTCACGTACCGTAGTGTTGTTGCCGATTTTCACCAGTGTATCTTCGCCGTCATATTTCAAGTCCTGCGGGACGGCGGCTATCACCGCTCCCGGAAATATCCTGCAGTTGCTGCCGATGCGTGCGCCTTCCATGATGGTGACGTTGGAGCCTATCCAGGTGCCATCGCCGACCACAACATTTTTTTCGATGTTAACAAAAGGCTCTATCACCACGTTTTTGGCCAGCTTGGCCTGCGGATGAACGTAAGCTAAAGGTTGATTCATTGTTTAGTTTTTTTTCATGATACGTGCAAGCATCTGTGCTTCCATAACTACTTTTTTGCCGACATACGCTGTGCCGCGCATGTGACATAATCCCCGCCGGATGGGATCGATCAGGTGTAATTTGAAGATAACCGTGTCGCCGGGGACTACTTTATTGCGAAACCTTACTTCCTCAATTTTCAAAAAGAAAGTAAGATAATTTTCAGGATCAGGAACGCTGTTCAAAGCAAGCATCCCGCCGGTTTGCGCCATGGCTTCTATTTGTAGTACACCGGGCATCACAGGTTCTTCCGGAAAGTGACCGACAAAAAACGATTCGTTCATCGTTACGTTTTTAAGCCCTACTACGTGGCTCTCGCTCATTTCCAAAATTTTGTCGATGAGTAGGAACGGTGGCCGGTGCGGGAGCATCTTTTGGATGGCGATGATGTCGAAGAGCGGCGCGGCGTTGGGATCGTAAACCGGAATATACTCTTCGGCGGTGCGCTCAAAATGTTTTTTTATCATGCGGGCAAAAGCTATGTTGGCGGCATGCCCGGGACGGCTGGCAATTACGTGGCCGCGGATGGGCTTACCTGCCAGGGCCAGATCGCCCACCACATCGAGCAGTTTGTGGCGTGCCGGCTCGTTCTGAAAATGAAGCTCAAGATTGTTGAGGATGCCTTCCGATTTTACCTTTACCGTAGGTTTATTAAAAAGTTGTGCCAGCCGGTCGAGTTCCTCCTGGGTTACTTGTTTATTAACAAAAACAATGGCATTGCTCAGGTCGCCGCCTTTTATCAGATCGTGCTTGAGCAGATGCTCCAGCTCGTGCAGAAAGACGAAAGTCCGACAATTGGCGATCTCGCTGGCGTAGTCGCTGATGTTTTCGAGCGAAGCATTTTGTGTTCCGAGCACCTTGGTCTCGAAATCGATCATTACAGAGACCCTGTAATTTTTGGCAGGGATCAGGTGCAGTTCTGTTTTGCTGTCGGGATCGGTAAAACTGATCACCGTTTCAGGCTCGTAATATTCGCGCTCAGCCTCCTGCTCTTCGACACCTGCTTGCTGCAGTGCTTCCACAAAATAGCGTGCGCTGCCGTCCATAATGGGCATTTCTGGGCCGTTCACTTCTATCAGGCAGTTGTCGATGCCCAGGCCGGTCAGTGCCGAGAGGGCATGCTCCACAGTGTAAACGCGGGCGCCATTTTTCTCGATACAGGTGCCGCGGTCGGTGCTGAAAACGTTGTCGACGATGGCTTCGATCATCGGCTGGCCTTCCAGATCGCTGCGTCGGAAAACATAACCATGACGGGCTGGTGCCGGATGAAAGGTAACGGTGACCTCCGCACCGGTATGCAGCCCCAGGCCGGATATGCTGACGGGCTTTTGAATGGTTTTTTGTAATGTCATAATTTCATCTTAAAAGTCCTAAAGGAAGCGCGTGCAAAAGTATCAAAATTTTAAAATGAAGAGCAGCAAGAAGTGTTGGCCAGAAAGAGGAAATCGTCGGGGTTGTAAGGTTGAACGAAATGCGGTTCGATATTAAAAAAATAAAACGAATCTTGAATCCCGAATCTTGAATCCCGAATGTAGAAGTGGTTCGATGTTCGATGAATCTGAATTCTCCGAAAGCGACGGAAAGGAGAAAAAAACCAACGGCGTCGCTAAAGAAGACACCCGGAAAAACCAACGGTGTCGCTAAAGAAGTTAACCGGAAAAACCAACGGCGTCGCTTTAAGCGACACCGTTGGTAAACTCTCCGCGCCCCGCTCCATGCTTTGGCGTTTCGAGGTCCTGCGGACGCTCGAAAGTCGAAAGCGCGCAGCAGGTGTCGCTAATTCTTCGCCCTGCGCCCAGCGCCTTGCTTCCCTTACTTCATTATTCAATGATTCGATATTCTTCGGTTCGATATTCAAAAAATCTAAATCGAATTCCGCACGTGCGAAACTAAATACCGAATCTCAAATTTAGAGGTGGTTCTGATGTTGGTTGAATTTGAATTTCACTAAAGCGACGGAAAGGAGAAAAAAACCAACGGCGTCGCTAAAGAAGATACCCGGTAAAACCAACGGCGTCGCTAAAGAAGTTAACCGGAAAAACCAACGGCGTCGCTCCAAGCGACACCGTTGGTAAACTCTCCGCGCCCCGCTCCATGCTTTGACGTTTCGAGGTCCTGCGGACGCTCGAAAGTCGAAAACGCGCAGCCCCTTCGTCCCGAGCGCTTCGCGCTCCGTGCCCCGCGCCCTTCGCTCCGTGCCCCGCGCCCTTCGCCCTGCGCCCCGCGCCCTTCGCCCTTCGCCCTTCGCCCTGCGTCCCGCGCCCTGCGCCCTGCACCCTGCGAACTACTTCCCCACCTTCTTCTCGAGGGCATCGATACGATCCACTATTTTTTGAAAATTACGGAAGTGTACATAAGCCTTTCGGTATTTGCCGGCCTCGAAGGCTGGCGAGCCAAAGATCACGGCATCTTCTTTTACATTGGTCGAAACGCCCGACTGCGCAGCTATCTTTACGTTGTCGCCAATACGGATATGGCCGATGATGCCTACCTGTGCGGCAATCATGCAGTTGCGTCCTATGTGTGTGGAGCCGGCAATGCCGCTTTGAGCAGCTATCACCGTGTTTTCGCCAATCTCCACATTGTGGGCTATCTGTATCAGATTGTCGAGCTTTGCTCCGCGACGGATGATGGTGGAGCCGAGTGTGGCCCGGTCGATGCAGGTATTGGCACCAATTTCCACATTGTCTTCGATAATCACATTTCCGATCTGGGCTATCTTTTTATAGTTGTGGTCGCTCTGCGGTGCAAAACCAAAGCCGTCGGCGCCGATAACAGCCCCTGAGTGGATGACGCACTGTGCTCCGATTTGGTTGTCGGAATAGATTTTAACACCTGCAAAAATCGTGGTGTCGTTGCCTATTTTGGTGTTGTCGCCAACAAAAACCTGTGGATAAATTTTGGCGTTGTCGCCGATAATGGCATTCTCGCCAACAACTGCCTGCGAGCCGATGTAAACATCTTTGCCAATGGTAGCTGACGGTGCAACAGAAGCCTGCGGTGAGATGCCCTTTTTGTTGAGTTTGATCTGGTTGTACACTTCGAGCAATTGCGCGAAAGCGCCATAAGCATCCTCTACGCGGATGAGCGTAGGCGCTATGGGCTGTCCGGCATCAAAATCTTTATCCACAATCACTATCGAAGCCTTGGTTTCGTAAATGAAATGCTTGTATTTTGGATTGGCCAGAAACGACAATGCGCCCGGCTCACCTTCTTCTATTCTGGCTAATTTATCTACGGTTGCCTCTGCGTTACCGTCCACGGTACCTTGCAGGATTTCTGCGATCTGTTGTGCTGTAAATTTCATCTGATTTCAGAAAATATAGTTAATATCTTGTCAATAATTCTTGTGATGTTTTTCAAATTCCCAACCATTGTTGTCTGGTAAACATAATTTTACATAAATAGATTCTTCACTCCACTGCGTTTCGTTCAGAATGACAGGCTGTTAGGGTTCTTAGGAGGGCATAGTCGGCGGCGCAGCCGCCGACTATGCCCTCCCTCCCCCAATCCATCGCAAGCCCTTGTCTTTCTGAGCGCAGCGAAGAATCTATTCTTTTAACCGGACACCAGTGATTCCCATTAAATAATTCTCAAAATTAATAACTTTTATCACCTCAATAAAAATGCTTGTTCTGGTCTTTTACTTTTGGTCTTTGAAATTTATTTGTGTTTTGCCTTTTGTAATTTTCTAATTTGTAATTTCTACAAGTTGGAATCCTTTCGCTCATTAATGCGCCAGGTGTTCATATTGTTTAGGATAGCAAACAAAATATTTGGTCACATCCGCCGAGAGCACTTCGGCATTCAGTTGGTCCGACACCTGCGCATAATCTCTTACGGTACCATCGCGAAAAGCGATATTTATATTTTCGTGTGCCGGGTCGTAGGCTGTGTTGACGGCCTTGCCGGCGATGAGCAGGTAGCTGATTTCGTCGCTGCTGAAGCCGGTTTCTTTATGGATAGCCTGGTGCAGATATTCAATCTTTTGCGCATCGGCGGGCTGGCGTGTGAGGTCGGTGCGAAATAGCTGCCGCCGCACCATTTGGTTGCTAAGCGTATTCAACACTGCGTCTTTGCTCTGGCACCACTCTTTTATGGAGCTGAAAATGTCGAAGTCGTCCAGTTGTCCGAAAGTGTGGAGCAACTGAGGGTCATCGTCAAAGTCACGCTTTCGGGGATTATCATAAAGAAAGGTGTGCAGCGAAGAGGTTGTAAAAATATTCTCACCCTGCTGTGCCAGCCAGCGCGCCCGCCGCACAGTGCTGATAAGCATTTGCTCGGCGGAAATTACAGTTTTGTGCAGGTACACCTGCCAGTACATCAGGCGGCGCGCAACGATGAATTTGTCGATGCTGTAAATGCCTTTGGCTTCGATGGCCAGTTGATTGTTGTGCAGGTCGAGCATCTTGATGATACGATCGGTATTGATGACGCCTTCCGAAACACCCGTGAAAAAGCTATCACGCGTCAGATAGTCGAGCCGGTCCATGTCGAGCTGCCCCGACACCAGGCGATGCAGAAAATGCTTTGGGTATTTGTCGGCGTAAATGGCGATCGCCGTATCCATATCATCACCAGCAAGGCTTCGCAGGTGCTGCATAAAAAGCAACGAGAGCGCCTCGTGGCTCATGTCGGGCACAAGGGTGCGCTCGAGCGAATGGGAGTAGGGGCCGTGGCCGATGTCGTGCAGCAAAATGGCCAGCAATACGCCGCGTTCTTCCGCAGAGGTGATGCTGTGGCCTTTGGAGCGCAGCACCTCCAACGCCTGCTGCATCAAATGCATGGCGCCCAGGGCATGATGAAATCGCGTGTGCAAAGCTCCGGGATACACAAGATGCGTCATGCCAAGCTGCTTGATGCGCCGCAAACGCTGAAAGTACGGATGCTCGATCACATCAAAAAGTAGCGCATGGGGCAGGCTGATGAATCCATAAACCGGATCATTGATAATCTTTCGCTTGTTACGCTTTTGCTTCACGCCAAATGGATGTTGATGAATTGCGGCTTCGCTCTTCGTTAAAAATCATTAACCTTATGTAATAATAAAGCCGCCTTGCTTGTTTGTTAAGTACATTTACGAAAAACAAATGTACATCTATTCATTAAACCTCCTATCTGCATGGACAAAATCAAAATTTTGTGGGCTGACGACGAAATCGAATTACTGAAACCGCACATCATGTTTCTCGAGCACAAAGGTTACCACGTTTCTTCTTCTAACAACGGCAACGACGCGCTTGATATGCTGCGCGAAGAACCCTTCGACATTGTGTTTCTCGACGAAAACATGCCAGGCCTCTCCGGCATCGAAACTTTGGCAGAGATAAAGCAACTGCAACCGAATCTGCCCGTGGTGATGATTACAAAAAGCGAAGAAGAATCCATCATGGAAGATGCTATTGGTTCCAACATCGCCGATTATCTCATCAAGCCCGTTAAGCCCAATCAGATTTTGCTTTCGCTGAAAAAAAACCTGGAGAACCGCAAAATCGTCAGTGAGAAAAAAACCTTTGCCTATCAGCAGGATTTTCGCAGCATCGGCATGGAAATCTCCAGCAACCTAGGCCACAGCGAATGGATAGATGTGTATAAAAAACTTGTGCGTTGGGAACTGGAGCTTTCCCGCTCGCAGGACGAAGGCATCATTGAGGTGCTAAAGATGCAGAAAGAGGAAGCCAATCAGGTATTTGCCAAATTTATCGAACGCAACTATCTCGACTGGATCAACGGACGTACCGACGATAAACCACTGCTATCCCACACCATTCTGCGCGAAAAGATTCTACCCAGCGTTGATAAAGACTCCAACCTTTTCGTTATCCTCATCGACAACATGCGCTACGACCAATGGAAGGTGCTGCAGCCCATCATCGAACAGGATTTCCGCATCGAATCCGACGAAATTTATTACAGTATTCTGCCTACCACCACACAATATGCGCGCAATGCCTTTTTTGCCGGATTGCTGCCCAGCGAGATCGAAAAAAAATACCGCAGCTATTGGGTGAACGAAGATGAGGAAGGTACCAAAAACCAATACGAAGAGGAGCTGCTGCGCGAACAGCTCAAACGCCACGGCAAAGATGTGAAGCTCTCGTATCACAAAATTCTCAACCTCACCGCAGGACGCAAATTGGTAGAGAACATGTCGAACCTGATGCAGAACAACCTCAACGTAATCGTTTATAATTTTGTGGATATGCTCTCGCACGCCCGCACCGAGATGGAGATCATCCGCGAACTGGCCGACGATGAGCCGGCCTATCGCTCACTCACCATCTCCTGGTTTGAGCATTCACCACTTATCGACATCATGCGTTTTATAGCTTCCAAAGGAGCCAGTGTGGTGCTCACCACCGACCATGGCACCGTGCGTGTGCAAAACCCCGTGAAAGTAGTCGGCGACCGCAACACCAACACCAACCTGCGCTACAAAACCGGGCGCAGCCTCAACTACAACAAGAAAGATGTCTTCGAGGTGCGCAACCCTTCCGAGATTTTCCTGCCACGCCTCAACGTTAGCTCTTCTTATGTTTTCTGCCGCGGCAACGATTTCTTTGCCTATCCCAACAATTACAACTACTACGTAAATTATTACCGCAACACATTCCAACACGGCGGTGTGTCGATGGAAGAGATGCTCATCCCCTTTATCCGCCTGAAGGCAAAATAGAGGTTGGAGGTCAGAAAGAAGAGGTGAGAGGTGAGCCAGAAGAAAGAGATGAGCGGTGAGCCAGAAGAAGTTAGTAGGTAGTAAGTAGTAGGTAGTGTCTGTCTTTAAAGTAAGGAAGAAATCCATAGCCCAGGGGTTTGAAATTAAGGGTTGTCAACACCCCGCCCCTCGCTGGGATTGACAAATGACAAATCAATTACTTTAAGGCATTTATGCCGGGGCTACAAAAAATGTGACTTTATGGACAGACACTATGTAGCAGGCAGGAAATGGTGGATAGAGTTGAAAACATCATTTTGGACACGGACGAAGTCTGAAAACACTGTTCCGGAGAGGCTACGCCTCGTCCATTTTATTATAACAAGCTTTTTCCCAAGCGGTCGATAAGGATTGTCCAAAAGATCCAACGGGGCGGCATCATTATCAGGGTGCAACCCTGTGATAATAATCGGCGAGATGAATAGAAGTTTTTGGTGTTAATGAGGATGGCCAGGTTTTTTCAAATATTTCCATAAACATTATCTTTGCACACCATTTTTGATACTTAATAAGCAATCATGCAATCATGCAGCAAGTTATAGCTCATTCTGTTGATGATCTCGATCGTATTGCCGGACTTTTGCTTGCGGCACATCCACAGGCTAAAGTATTTGCTTTTTATGGTGAGATGGGTGCCGGCAAGACTACTTTCATCCGCACACTTTGCGCCCGGATGGGGGTAACCGATAATGTGATTAGCCCTACCTTTGCCATCATCAACGAGTATCATGGCCGCCGCGATGGCGCTGTGTTTCACTTCGATTTTTATCGTATCAATAAGTTGCAGGAAGCCCGCGAGGTGGGTGCCGAAAGTTATTTCGACAGCGGCGAATACTGTTTTATCGAATGGCCTGAACTTGTGGCAGAGCTGCTCCCTGACGAAACTGCAAAGGTGCATATAGCGCGTGGCGAGGATGACCAGACAAGAGTTTTTACTTTTTAATAAAAAAACATGATGAACATGAGCACAAAACAGCAACTGATGCCACGTGAGGAGATGCTCGAGGTGGCCGACAGCGGTCGGCGTTTCAGTATTGGGTTGCCACGGGAGATGTCGTATCAGGAAAAGCGGATAGCGCTGGTGCCGGCGGCGGTGAAGATGCTCGTAGAAAATGACCATGAAGTTATCGTACAGCGCAACGCCGGCCAGGCAGCCTACTTTACCAATCAGGAATATGCCGAAGCAGGCGCACAGTTGGTGGATTCGGCTGCTGAAGTTTTTAAAAGCGAAATTATCCTTAAGGTGGCGCCGCCCACGATGGATGAGATATCGATGATGCCCGGACGTCAGTCGTTGCTTAGCGCGCTGCATCTTGCCGCCTGCTCTAAAGAGTACCTGCGGGCGCTCATCGACAAACGATTTACAGCCCTCGCTTTCGAATATATCAAAGACAAATCCAACGATTCACCGGTGGTAAAATCCATCAGCGAGATTGCCGGCACAGCCTCCATACATATCGCCGCCGAATACCTGAGCCACGAAAAATATGGCACCGGCCGGATGTTGGGCGGGTTTACGGGCATCGCGCCTTCGGAGGTGGTGGTAATCGGCGCCGGCACAGTGGGTGAATACGCCTGCCGGACGGCGCTGGGCATGGGCGCCCTGGTGAAGGTTTTCGATAACTCTATCTACAAGTTGCAACGGCTGAAAACCAATCTGCATCAGAATATTTTTACCTCCACACTTCAGGAAGCCGAATTACTGCGGGCACTCAAAACCGCTGATGTACTTATTTGTGCCGTCTATGCCAAATCACGTCGCGCGCCCGTAATTATATCGGCGCCGATGGTAGAATCGATGAAACAGGGCGCTGTGATTGTGGATGTAAGCATCGACCAGGGAGGGTGCGTGGAGACAAGCCACATCACTTCGCACAAAGACCCTGTTTTTAAGTACGCCGGCGTCACGCATTATTGTGTGCCCAATATCGCCTCACGTTTCCCACAAACAGCTTCCATTGCGCTAAGCAATTATTTTGCCCCCGTGCTCATGCGTGCCGGCGAACTTGGTGGCATCGAAAAGCTGCTGGTGCGCGATTATTTCTTCCGACAGGGAGCCTATCTTTTTAATGGAATCCTTACCAGCAAGCCTCTGGGCGAATATCTCAATCTACCTTACCAGGACATCGACCTGCTGATGGCTGCGTTTCAATAGAAGGTAGAAGTTAGAAATTAAAGATGCGTCAGGATTGACAACTGCATCCGTTCTTCTCCTCATCCGAAAACATTATTTTTGTCGCCTTTATCTTTTGTATGAATACTTTTTGGAACCAATTGCCTCAGCCCACCTTTATGCTTGCGCCGATGGAAGATGTGTCGGATACCTCTTTCCGGGAGCTGGTGATGCAGATTTCCGACCCGCGGTTTTTCCAGGTTGTCTTTACCGAGTTTACCTCCACCGACGGACTTTGTCATCCGGTGGGCAGAGATAATGTGATCAGCCGCCTGCGCGTAAACGAAAGTGAACGCGCGGTGCTGCGCAGCAAGGGGATGAAAATAGTAGCGCAGATTTGGGGTGCCAATCCCGAAAAGTACTTTCAGGCCACCCAATTTATTACCGAAAATTTTGATTTCGATGGTTTAGATATTAATATGGGATGTCCTGTAAAGAAGATTGTGAAGCAGGGCGCCTGCTCGGCTCTGATCGGCAAACCGCAGCTTGCCGCCGAAATCATCCAGGCTGCCAAGGAGGCTACCCATCTGCCGGTGAGCGTAAAGACGCGGACAGGCATTAAACGACACGACACCGAACAATGGATTGCACATCTGCTCGGTCAGGATCCGGCAGCCATTATTTTACACGCTCGTACGCAGAAGGATCAGTCGGAGGAGCCTGCCGAGTGGGACGAAATTCGCAAAGCTGTGGCCGTGCGCGATGCCAGCGGAAAAAACATCCCGATTTACGGCAACGGCGACGTGAACTCGGTGCAGGATGCCATCGAAAAATGCAACCAGACCGGCGCGCAAGGCGTGATGGTAGGGCGTGGTATCTTTCACAATCCCTGGATGTTCAACCATCCGCAGCCCGATATTTCCACCGCCGACAGGCTGGAACTTTTGTGGCGCCATGTAACGTTATTCGACAGTACGTGGGGACACGAAAAGAATTTTGCGGTTTTGAAGCGCTTTTTTAAAATTTATACCAGCAACTTTGCCGGCGCTGCGCATTTGCGGGCAGCACTCATGGAGACCAGCAGTCCCGCAGAGGTGCGCGAAATCCTCGATAATTTTTTGCGCAAAGCAGAAGCATCAGATATTCTTCAAAATTCCAATACATAAAAAAACAACCGCCGGTAGTTGGTGTAAACGATCACAAACAAATTCCAAAAAAGCAAATTTCAAATTCAAAGAAGAGAAGCTGAATTTTATTTTGATTTAGAAAATAAGGATTCAAAAATTTTATGAAAACAACATTCACTAAACCATGCACTTATGCCAAATGATCTTCCAAAAGTAACGCTTAAAAGTGGCCGTGAGCGCGCCCTGCGTCGTTATCATCTGTGGGTGTTTTCGGGCGCCATACAAGCTATCAGCGGCAAGCCCGACGAAGGCGACCTGGTAGAGGTTTTTTCGGCTTCAGGCGAATATCTCGCCACTGGCCACATCCAGAGCGGTTCGATCATGGTGCGAATCGTTTCTTTTGAGCGCACTGATGGTGGCGAAGATTTCTGGCGACGCAAAATTGAGCAGGCACTGGCAGTGCGTAAAACCATAGGTTTTGTTGACAATCCGAAAACAAATATTTTCAGATTAATACATGGCGAAGGCGACGGGATGCCCGGACTTATCGTCGATTACTACAACGGCGTGGTGGTGTTGCAGGCACACGATACAGGCATGTGGCGCCGGCGGCAACTGTTTGCCGATATTTTGGGCAGCCTCTCCGGGTTGAAGGTGCATGCCGTTTACGACAAAAGTGAAAATACACTCAACAGCGCCAGCCAGCAGGATGGGTTTTTGTTTGGAAATGCGCAGACCGTGGAAGTGGCAGAACACGGCCATCGGTTTATTATTGATTTCCGCGAAGGGCAAAAAACCGGCTTTTTTATCGATCAGCGCGAAAACCGGTGGCTGCTGGGAAATTATGTGCAAGGCAAAAAAGTAGCAAATGTTTTTGGATACACCGGAGGGTTTTCAGTCTACGCGGCAGCTGCCGGAGCCAGCCAGGCAGCTACGGTGGATGCATCGGCAAAAGCCATCGAATTGGCCAGGCAAAATATGAGCCTCAACGGATTTGATGGGGAGGCGCATCAGTATTTCACAATGGATGCTTTTGCATTTTTTCAGCAACAGCAACAAATGTATGATGTGATTGTACTCGACCCACCGGCCTTTGCCAAGCATCGCGATGCGCTGCCCAAGGCGTTGAAAGCTTATCGGCGCATCAATGAGGCTGCCATTGCTGCCATCGAACCCGGCGGATTGCTCTTTACCTTTTCGTGTTCGCAGGTAGTTACGCCCGAAGATTTCCGCACAGCAGTTTTTATGGCAGCGCTGGCCAACGGACGGTCGTGCCGCATTCTGCACCGCATCACCCAGCCGCCCGATCATCCCATCAATATGTACCATCCCGAAGGCGAATATCTCAAAGGATTGGTGTTGCAGTTTGCGTAATGATTTTATGGATTTTTTAAAATCATCATCTACAACTTTGGTATTTTATAAAAGATGATTCGATTCGAGCATCGCCCGATCGGCATCCGTCCAGTCAGCAGCTTTCAGATTATCCTCGTCGATCCATTGCATCTGGTCGTGTTCACTAAGACGAAGCTCACCTCCTGTTATTTCGCACACGACGGGTATCAGGTGAACAAACTTGCCGGGATAGTGCCAGGTAATCGACAGGAGTTCCCTGACGGGTTTTATCTTGAGATTAAGCTCTTCGCGTACTTCGCGCACAACACATTCAAAAGAAGTTTCTTCAGGTTCTAATTTGCCACCCGGAAATTCCCACTTACCGGGGTGCGGCATCCGGCGCGAGCGTCGCACCGCTAAATAACGACCGTTTTTGCGAATCAGCGCACAGGCCACCTCGATGATTATTGTTTTTCTTTCCATTATGATTCATGATCTCCGTTCATTCCATCGAAACATCTTTTAAAACTTTGCGATAAGCATTAAAAATATTGGCGCGTGAAACAAAACCCACATATTTTCCATGATCAACCACCGGCAAATTGTAATAACCCGTTTTGCGGAACTTCTCCATCACGCTGTCCATCGGTTCGTTTACCGACACATGTTCTTTGGCCTGCATGATATAGTTGGTGATGGGTTCGGAATATTTTTCGGGTTTAAACATATCCACCCGCACGTCGTCCAGATCCACAAGGCCAAGATAGGTTCTGTCGTCGGCCATCACCGGGAAGATGTTTCTCTTGGAGCGTGAGATCAGTTTGGTAAGGTCGCCCAGCGTGCTATCGGGCGAGATGGTGAGCAGGTCGGTGTCGATAACGCGTTTTACGTTGAGAAGGGTGAGCACCGTTTTGTCTTTGTTGTGGGTGAGCAGGTCGCCGCTTTCGGCCAGTTGTTTTGTAAAGATCGAATGCTTGCTAAATATTTTTATGGTGGTAAAAGAGATGGCGGTAGTAACCATCAGCGGAACGATGAGCACGTAGCCATTGGTCATTTCGGTAACCAGGAATATTGCTGTGAGCGGCGCCTGCAGCACGCCGCCCAGCACACCGGCCATGCCTACGAGCGTAAAATTGCCTTCGTGCAGCGGATTAACAAATCCAATTTCGTTGAAGAGACGGGAAACGGTGAAGCCGGTAAGCCCGCCCATAACGGCTGCCGGGGCAAATATCCCGCCGATGCCGCCAGCTTCGGTAGTGAGCGTGGTAGCGATAATTTTGGTTAAGATAATAAGAATCATAAAAAGTATCAAAACCCACCACACATCGCGGTAGTCGTAGAGTGCAGTGTTGTTGAGTATCTGATCGCTCTGTCCGGTCATGATAAGCCTGATAGATTCGTACCCCTCGCCATAGAGCGGCGGCAGCAGGAAGATCAGAATCCCTAAGCCCAACCCGCCTACCACAAGCCGGTTTTTGATGCGTCGGATAAAAAGCTGGCGGATCAGCTCATGCATCTTGTTGAAATAAACCGAAACCAGCCCGCAGACAACACCCAGCACTATATAGTAATGCAGGTCGGCAATCTCGAAGGGTTGCGTTACCGCAAAATGAATCAGGATATCTTCGGCAAGCAGCAGCTTTGTAGTGATGGCACCGGTGGCCGAAGCGATGAGCAGTGGTATGATGCTGGAGGTGGTAAGGTCGAGCATGAGCACCTCCAGGCTAAAAATAACAGCAGCTACCGGTGTGGTAAATATGGATGCCATGGCGCCTGCCGCGCCGCAGCCGATGAGCAGGGTGGTGTTTTTGTAGTTCATGCGCAGCGTTTGCCCGATGCCAGAACCAATAGAGGCGCCGGCCGAAATAATGGGCGATTCCAAACCAATGCTGCCCCCGAATCCTGCCGTGAAAGAGCTGCCCAGCATTGCCGAAAAATATTTGTGGCGCCGCATCTTTCCGTCAAATCGGGAGATGACGTGAAGAATGCGTGGTATGCCGTGCTCGGTATGATCGCGGATCACATATTTTACCAGCACCACTGTTATGACGATGCCCACACCGGGATACAAAACATACCACAGGTTTTGAGCTGATATGTCGAAAAAACCTGTCAGCACACCTTTGATATAGTAAACAAAGCTCTTGAGCAGAAAGCTCGAAAGGCCGGCACCCAGGCCGATGATAATGCTTAGGAAAATTACAAAATAGTTGTCGGGGACATTTTTTACCCGCCACACAAAAAACCGCCCGATGTATTTCTGTAGATTCACGCTGTGAAAATAGTAATTTCCGCAAAGGTAGAAGAAGAAACTGTGTTGTCGGGACGATTAAGCCTGGTTTATTTACAAACATTTATAGAACAGGGATACTTCGAAAGGCTCAGCAAAAAACCCAGATGTTGCAGTTTTCACTTTCTCTTTTCCCTTAGCCGCTTTTGCTCATTTGCAATGGTGTTGAGCAGCTCTTTCACATTTTTTCGGTTGGTGTAGAGATTTTGCTGTAGGTCGGTAGTCACCGTGAGGGTGTCGAACATTGCATCAACCGCCCGTGCATCCTGTTCTATACTGCGCAGCCATGCCTGCTTGCGGCTCACCTCATCGTCGGAATTGCTGCGATGGGAATTTGCGAAAGCTACATATTTATTATAATCGTCGATCACATCGTTGAGTTTGTAAACGGCATGGTTGTGCAACAAGACCTGCTCATTGGCAAGGTGTATTTTGTGCTGATGGCGGAGGCTCGCATAATGGTCTTGCACCATCTCGTTGGCAAATCCCTGTTTTTCCATTCGTGCCATCGTTTCTGCAAGCTGTTGTTTTTCGGGCAGCATACGGTAACGTTCCACCTCCGCAGCATAATCCAGATAAATGCTGTCAACGGGTGGCGACCCTGACACAAAGTCGCTGGCGCTTCGCGGGTAGTTCAGCATCTGCATCAATGGGTCGAAAGGCATGTGCGTTTTGATCATTTCTGAGGGAGGAACTTTAAAATATTTCTCCGAAAACTCCTGGCGATAAAGTTTGGTGCTCCTGTCGAAATAACCCGAACCCCAGGTAGGGTCGAAAAGAAACCAGTCTCCTTCAATTTTGAGTGCATTCCAGGCATGGGGAATTTTATAAATTTCTCTATCCGATTTCACATATCCCGACACTACCAGCGAAGGTATGCCAGCCTCATCGGCCAAAGCATCCATAAGCTGCGCATAATGCATGCACACGCCCATGCGTTTGGATAGCGCCTCATTTGTTACCTCTTCCAACGAAGCGTAGGTGGTTACGTTTTCTACGGCAAGTCTGTCGTAGGTAAGATTGTGCGCCACCCAGCTATAGATGGCGTAGGCTTTGGCTTGGTCGCCGGCAAGTCCGTCGGTAAGGGCTGCGGCAAGTGTGCCCACCGAGCGTGTGGCCTCAGCAGGAATTTGTTGTGTGCGCTGAGTAATTTCCGATTTTGAATAGGATAGCTCTTGTGCATGCAGCACACCGGCCAGGCCAACAGCAAATAGCAGCAGAAGAGCAGGTTTTTTGGTGGTAATTCTCATGGTTGACTTAACGCTTCGGTTTGTGGTTTGCGTATTTTATAAAATCGTTACAACCCAACAAAACAATAAAACTTTTCTCGCTTCTTCCATTATTTCTCATTTGGTACTGTTGGCTTTCTGAAAAAAATCTATTTTTGAAAATTCATTCATAAAAAGATAGGGAGTATGACTATGCTGACCAAAAAAATCCTTGTAATCTATCCGCAGGTTTTCGACACCAAAATAGCTGTTTATCAAAACAATGGCTGGGTATTTTTTAAAACCATCAAATTTGACGCACAACACGGAGCCGAAGGGCTGGTGGTGTTGGATCAGGAAATTCCGCGAACCGAGCAGATTTTGCGCGAGCTAAAAGACAACGACATCGAGCTAAGCGATATTGAAGTTGTAATTGGCCGCGGCGGACTGGTGAAACCGATAGCTTCGGGCGTATTCGAGATCAACGAAAAACTAAAGCAGGATTTGCGACAGGGCGCCAGGATGCATGAGACCAACCTGGGTGGCCTGATAGCCGACCGCATCGCCGCTATGATACCGGAGGCCAAAGCTTATCTGGCCGACCCTGTGGTGGTGGATGAGATGGACGACATCGCCCGCGTGAGTGGTCATCCGCTGTTTGAGCGCAAATCTATTTTTCATGCGCTCAACCACAAATTTGCCGGTCGTAATTATGCCAAATCCATCAACAAACAATACGACGATCTGAATCTGATCGTAGCACATGTGGGCGAAGGAGGCATTTCGGTGGGCGCTCACCGCAAAGGCAAAGTGGTGGACGTAAACCAGGCCTACGACGGCGAAGGGCCATTTTCGTGCACACGCTCCGGAACCATCCCTTACGGCGATCTTATCGAAATTTGCTTTAGCGGAAAATACGACAAAGCTGAGCTGCGCAAAATGCTTGTCAATCAGGGTGGACTGGTGGCACATCTGGGAACCAGCAACATGATAGTGATCGAAACACGCATAAAAGATGGCGATGCCAACGCGAAATTTATCCTCGAAGCCATGGCCTATCAGTTGGCCAAAGAGATCGGCGCCATGTACATCGCCATCGAAGGCCAGCTCGACGCCATCATCCTTTCGGGAAATATGTTCCAGAGTAAGTTTTTCACCGATCAGGTAAAACACAGAATTCTGAAACTGGGCAGCGTGGTGATTTCACCTTTTGTCACCGACATGGACGCTCTGGCCGACAACGCCATGATGATTATGAAAGAAGAAGCCAGGATACTGGAGTACGAATAGAGGAGAGGTGAGTTGATACATTTATAACAAAAAGTCAAATGACAAATTCCAAATGACAAATAAATCCCAAAATACAAATTCCAAAAATTCGTAACGGTTTGGGTATTGTTTTTTTTTAATATTAAAATATGGATACATCGCATTGGCTGGAAGATGCCGAAAGAGAAGAGCAGCAGAAACGCCTGCGTCCGCTGCGCGAAGGAGCGCGCATACAGGATAAGATTCACCGTGTAAAGGAAAACTATGAGGCCAATCATGCGCTTTACGAAGAGTTTGTGCAACAAATGACCGATTTGTGTGAACGGGCAAACAGCCTGCCCACGGAGAAAAAACATCCCTGGATGAATATCGAGCACAAAGAAAAAGAATCAAAATACGAGAATCATCTTTACGCCTTTTCCACCTCCGAGCGCATCTCCCGAAATGTCATCACCAAGTCGTTTCCTTTTGTAAAAACGCAACATTACAAGCACGTGCACAATCTTTATGTGTCGGTGTCAAAAAAAATGGGACTGGCGGAAGTAGAGGTGTGGGACGACTATCTGGCTAAGACGCGGCTTAACTTGGATGACGGAAAGGAGCAAGAGGTTTTGATTGATGATGGCCTGCCTCGTCTGCGGGTGGTTTTTGAATATCCCATAGAGCAGCTCGACAAGCAGGTAGCCTATAAAATCCTCGACTGGCTGGCTTTTAAAGCTGACGCGAAAAGCCTTCCCTTCAATGAGGAGCATTTTAAATACAACAAACGTTCAAGCAAATAGACCCTCCCTGAAATTGTCGTGTAGCCAGGTTGTCTGACATGCGTGGCACGTTCCTTCACAATCTGAACCTGAAAACAATTCGCGAAAATTAACTTAATTCACGGCAATTCGTGGATGATTTTTGGATAATGAAACAGTGTTGGATGTGTATTACTTCCGCCCCGACATGCTCTTGGGGATGCGCCCGTTGCGGATAGATTCCGACCGGAGTTTGCGCCCGACAATTTTTTCCACCATCTTACCAATCTCCAAAATTCTGTCGATATCCAGTCCAGTATCAATGCCCATCTCGTCCATCATCACCACCATATCTTCGGTCGATACCAGCCCAACATCCGTTGGGTCTTTGTAATAATAGGCTCCTGTTCCGGGCACCGGCACGCCGCTCACAAAGTTGGCCGGCTGTCCGCCCAGCCCGCCCATGGTCGATTCGTAGTTGGTCACGCCGGCTTGCAACGCTGCCAGCACATTGGCCAGACCCCAGCCGCGGGTAGTATGAAAATGGGCAATTTGTTTGTGTGGGTTGTCCACGCTGTCGAGCAGGCGCGAGAAATAATCGTAAACGCGGTCGGGTGAGGCAGAGCCATCGTGGTCGGCGTGCTCTACGTCGCTGACGCCAATGTCGAACCAGCGCCTGGTAAACTCTATGGCGCGTTGCATCTCGGTAGGCCCTTCGATGGGGCAGCCCCAGATGGTGCTCACTGTGCCATTTACTTTGAGACCCGCGTCGCGCGCTTTCTTCACCCACTCTTCGCTCATCTTCCAGTATTGGTCGATGCTCAGGCCTGAATTTTTTTGTTGGTGGGATTCGCTGGTGGATACCATCAGCAGGATGCGGTCGGGACCCCAGCCCTCCTTCCGCGCATCGATGGCGCGTTGCACAGCACGTTCGCGAATGGTGATAGCCGTGAGCATCACCTGGTCGAGCAGATGCGCAATACGTTTGCTGCCACGAATCTTTTTGAAAAGCTCGTCGGCATCGGCAAACTGCGGCATGCCTTTCGGATTGCCAAAATTGGTAACTTCGATGTGTTTAAAACCTGCCAACAACAACTCTTCGGCAAGCCATAGTTTTGCTTCGGTTGGGATAAAAATTTCTTCGTGCTGAAAGCCATCGCGCACGGTGATGTCGCCGACAACTACTTTTGTGGGATATCTCATAAAACGTTCGGTGTTGTGAATGGAATGATCTAAGATGTAAATTATTTTTTCGCCTTAATTGAGTGTAAAAAGGCAGATCAGTACCTAATTGTTCAATTTGTTAATCTAAAATTCCATGATATTGCTCCAGTGTCTCCGGATTTTTTAAAGCGTCGCGGTTGAAAACCTGCTGGCCATGAATGATTTTTTTAACAGCTACCTCCACTTTTTTGCCGTTCAGGGTATAGGGTACTCCGGTCACTTGTTTTATCACAGCAGGCACATGGCGCGGGCTGCAGCCTTTTCGAATGTTGGCCTTTATTTTTTGTATTAACTCTTCAGTTAGTACATCACCAGACTTGAGTTGAACAAAAAGCACCACGCGTTCATCGCCCTGGTGTTGTTGCCCAACGATGACTGAGTCGGCAACCTCCGGCATATTTTCTACAACAGCATAAATTTCGGCGGTGCCAATTCGCACGCCCCCGGGGTTGAGTGTTGCGTCGGAGCGGCCATACATAGTGATGCCACCGTGATCGCTGATGGAAATATAATCGCCATGATGCCAAATGTTGTCGTAAACTTCAAAATAGGCCTTGTGGTATTTCTCGTTATCGGGATCGTTCCAGAAATAGACGGGCATAGAAGGAAAAGCTGTTTTGCAAACCAGCTCTCCTTTCTGGTTGCGCACGGGGCATCCGTTTTCGTCCAGGCAGTCGATGTCCATGCCCAACCCCGCACATTGTATTTCGCCGCGATGTACCGGAAGAATGGGGTTGCCCAGCATAAAGCAAGAAACGATGTCGGTGCCGCCTGCAATCGACGAAAGCTGAACATCTTTTTTCCAGCTTTCATATACATATTCAAAACTCTCGTCGGTAAGCGGCGAACCTGTGCTGGTGATGAGTTTTAAATGTGGGAAATCAGAAATTTCTTTTGGCACCACGCCGGCTTCCTGCAGCGAAGCGATGTATTTGGCGCTGGTGCCAAAAATTGTCAGGCTCAGCTCATCGGCCATTTTGAGCAATGCTTCGAGAGCCGGATAAAATGGATTGCCATCAAAAAGCACCAGCGTAGAACCCACTGCCAGGCTGCTCACCACCCAGTTCCACATCATCCATCCACAAGTAGTATAATAAAATATCACATCTTGTTCTTTCAAATCGCAATGCAGACGAAGCTCTTTGAGATGCTGCAGCAGCGTGCCGCCTGCCGAGTGCACGATGCTCTTTGGCAATCCGGTGGTTCCCGACGAATACATGATGTACAACGGATGATCAAAAGGCAATTGTTCGAAGGTGAGTTCAGTATTGGGCTGGCCAAAATCCTCCCAGGCGATGGCATTTTTTATTTTATTAATGGCACGCTTACGCGAATAATCCACCAGCACCACCTTTTTTACCGACGGAAGATGTTCCAGGATTTCCTGCAATTTCTCCTGCGAATCGAACTGGCGGCCATTGTAGAAATATCCGTCGGCCGAAAAAATTACTTTGGGTTCGATTTGTGAAAACCGATCCAGCACGCCCTTGATGCCAAAGTCGGGTGACGACGATGACCAGATAGCGCCAATAGAGGCGGCAGCCAACATGGCAATTACCGTTTCGGGCAGGTTGGGCATAAAAGCAGCTATACGGTCGCCGGATTTTACGCCCGCCGCCCGCAAGCCATCGGCTATGCGGCACACTTCGGCATAAAGCTCGTTGCGCGAGAGGCGCCGCTCTTCGCCCTGCTCACCTCTGAAAATAATGGCAGTTTGCCCTCCCCGGTGCTGCAATAAGTTTTCGGCAAAATTGAGACGGGCGCCTGCAAACCAACGCGCTCCCGGCATCTTGTGCGCATCGTCCACCACTTGTTTTGCCTTTCGGGAATGAACGACTTCTGTGAAATCCCAAAACTCGCCCCAAAACTTGTCGGGATGCGTCACACTCCAACGGTGCAGCGCGGCATAATTGGCCTTGGGCAGATCGTATTTCTCAACAATCAACTGCTGGAACTCCCACATCTGCGATTGTTTCATTTTTTCGGTATCGGGTTGCCAAAGTATTTTGTCCATGCTATCGCGGGTTTTGTTGGTTTATAATTTTGAGTTTGTCCTCATCCCAATTTTCAGGGTTGTTTTTGATGTAATTTTTTATCCGGCGGTATTCATCATCCGAGCGAATGATATGGTCGTGATAATTGATTTGCCAAAGTCGGTTTTGTTTCGTAAATTTTTTGATGGCTAAATTGTGGGCATCAATGTAATCGTCGATTTTGGAAGCGGATGCCGATTTGAAGCCGGCCATAAATGATGAAATGGATTTTGGCAGGCGATGGAATTTGGCGTGTGGGGATTTTGATTCCGGGGATTCCCCGGATTTTTTTTCATTATCAGGATTTTTAATAATAATAATTGCGTGCAAATGATTGGGCATAAGGATGTATTCGTCGAGGATCATTCCGTGGCGTATTTCAAAGGATTTGTACCATTCGTCATTTACGATTTTTCCCATTTCTGACAGGATCATTTCACCGTTTTTGATGATCCCAAAATAGCAATGAAAACCCAGAACAACGGGCGTAACAAAGTAGTAGCCATTTCTGGAATAATTCCAGCCGGGCATTCTGTTCGATTCTGTTCTGTATTTGCCGTTGAACAGGGGCATTATAATTTTAAATCGTTTTAAATCCAATTTGTTTGTGCATTCCGTCGCAGAAGGGTTTGTTTTTGGAATGGCCGCAGCGGCACAAGTACGTGGGGTCGGCTACGCGCAGTTCGTTGCCCTGAGCATCGGTGAGCGTAAAGTCGCCGCTGATAATAATCGGGCCGTTGTCGCGGATGATGCATTCGGTTTTTTTTGTCGGTTTTTCCATTGTTTAGTTTTTATAAAAATGAATGATTAATACGATTAAAGTTTTTTCAGCCAGTCGCAGATCAGGTTGGTACCGTCGATCATGTTGGGGCAATATTTTTTGAGAAACGTTTCGGTGATCTCTTTTGTTCTGCTCAGTTTGGCGGCTTCTTCGAGCGCTTTTGCACCGTCGAAGTCAACATAGGCCATGCGCACGGTGAGTTCTTCGGGTTGTCGGCCAAAGTCGCGCCCTGAGAGCATGGCCACGCCGGTGTCGGCAAGCAGTCGGTTGCACAGCTCTACGGAAGTGTAGATGTCGTGTTCGATAAGTTTTTGTTTATAAAATTCAAAATTGGGAAACAGATAAAATCCACCTTCGGGATCGGGTACGCGGACAAAAGCGCGGCGCAGCCTTTTCACCATAGCCAGCGCGATGGCGTGCAGGATTTTGCGCGACAGACGCAGGTACTCGTCAATTTCAGGGCTTCCCTCGAAGGCGGTGATGGCTGCATATTGTATTGGCGCGGAGGTGGCGGTGTAGGTTTCGCTGGCTACTGCCGCCATGGCATCGAGCAGCTCGCGCAATGAGGGTGGAAACGTAAAAGTGCCCAGCCGCCAGCCGCCGGCGCCACACCATTTGCTCAAGCCGCTGCTGATGATGGTGCCTTCGGGATAAAAACGTGAGATGGAGACGTGCTGGCCTTTATGATGAAGCAGCCCATAAATTTCGTCGGAGATAAGAATGACTTTATGCCGGCGCGCTATGGCGGCAATTTCTTTGAGGCGGTGCAACGTGTAGGTGGCTCCGGTGGGATTGTTGGGATAGTTGAGGATGACGATGCGTGGCCGTCCCGGATCGGCACGGCAGATGATGTCGAGCTTTTCGGGGGTGAGCATCCAATTGTCTTCTTCGAAGGTGGGCACCCACGTTACGGGGCGCCCGATGATTTGTGCCTGCGGCGAATACGATACCCAGCTGGGCGTGGGAATTACCAGGTCGCCATAATAAACCATCTGCAAAAGAAAGATAAGCTCTTTGCTGCCGGGGCCGATTATTACATCGTCGGCGGTACATTGCAGGCCATGGGCTTTTTGGTTGAAGCGGGCGATGGTTTCGCGCAACTTGTAAAGCCCGCGCACCGGCAGATAGTCTTTTTGAAATGCATTTTTTTGCAGACTTTCTACTACTTGTGGCGGCACCGGAAACGGCGATTGGCCCAGCCCAAACTTTATCACCCTCTTCCCTTCACGGATGAGCCGGTTGCTGCGTTCGTTGATGGCAAGCGTGGCAGAAGTGCCCAGGTTGCGTACATTGAGGTTGAGGCTGACGTTGATTTTTTCGTTTTGTTTGGACATTACGTTAAGTGATATATTAATGAGTCCAGTCTAAAAAGGTTTTGGCAAAATTAGGCATAAAAATTCAGGTTTGGAGCTGTTCATAAGATGGCCTTGTAACTGTCACAATAGCAATGAGTTA